>Ga0209636_10000387_pt1 | contig 41924 bp, 37 predicted proteins | sample DeeMarSWOR152_54_FD_187464 | JGI IMG/M metagenome (GOLD analysis project Ga0209636, IMG submission 187464) | Marine sediment microbial communities from White Oak River estuary, North Carolina - WOR-1-52-54 (SPAdes) (version 2) | ecosystem: Environmental > Aquatic > Marine > Intertidal zone >... | reverse complement strand
TTATCATATGCTGGCACATCAAAAGAGCTGACTTCAAATTTATAGCTAGTACCTTGCTGAGGAAGGCATCATCTACTTCCAGGAAATTCTTGAAAGGATATATTCCAGCGTTATTTACCAGTATGTCGGGCTCTTTTCCACTTAGTTCTTCCCATAGAGCATCTATTTCCTCTTTTTTGGAAAGGTCTACCTTATAAATGTCTATTTCCGACCCCAACCGCGAAAGCTCGTTTCTCACCAATCCTAGCCCCTTTTTATTCATATCTACAAGTTCTAAATCCGCACCCGCCTCTGCAAACCTGCAGGCCATTGCCCTGCCAATACCAACGGCAGAGCCAGTAATCAGAGCTCTCTTTCCTTCCAAGGAGATAAGTTCAGATAAAGGCTTCAATGCTTTCATAGTGTCAAACTATTTGTCGCAACTTGTTACTTCCATTATACTACTACTGAAAGCATTATTCGAAGGCTGTTGCAAATACTGAGAATGCTTGCCCGGTTTAGCACCTCGCCTTTAGCCAGTCCAGAACAAAAGCCATTGCTGCCTTTTCCAGGCGCATTTTGTGCCTGGCACCGGGTATTATTTTTAACTCTTTGGGCTCTTTAGCTTTCTGGTAGAGCTTATGTGCGTGCTCCAGGGGTATTAATTCGTCGGCATCTCCATGAACCAAAAGCAGGGGACGGGGAGAAATTTTATCAATCCACTTGATTGGAGAGATGGTCTCAAATCCCTTTTGCCATTCTTCTATCGAGGGCGGAAAATCTTTATCCCTGATTGACCCGATTTGGCGAAACCGTTGGATAGTGTCAAGAGGCGTTTCTTTTTGAGATAGAGAGCGAAAATCCGCAGGGCAGGCACAGGTTGCCACTGAAGATACCCTGGGGTCATGGGCTGCGGTATAAACGGAAACCGCTGCCCCTCCGCTAAATCCCAGTAAGCAAAAACAAGTTTTATCTACCTCCTTCAGGTTATACAGGAAATCAAGAGCGGCTTGTAAATCTCGACTCCAGCCTAGGATGTCTAAGTTACCTTCGCTCCTTCCCGCCCCCCGGAAGTTAAAGATTAAGGTGATGAAGCCAGCATGGCAGAGGCGCTGCGCCAGTAGTGTATAGCCCCTGTCGGTGGGGTCGGGGGGAACAGCCGGAATGCCATGGCAGATGCACAAGGCGGGATGGCCCTTGTCCCCTGACGGAATATGAAGCTCACCGACAAGTTCAAGCCCGTCGGCTTTCAAGCGAATTTCTTTTACCGCCATCTTTAAAGGGTCAAAAATAATAGATTCGCCTTCTTCTCTTAAAAATGAGACCAGCTATGAGCCCCAGTAACAAACCCCCAAGGTGAGCTTGCCAGGCTATCCTAGTGTGGATGAGCATAGGCAAGATGATAAGGATAAGGAAGAAGATTAAGATAGCTACCCAGAGTGGCATGGGGACAGGGATGGGAAATATAAGAACTGGCACTCTGGGGACCATTACTGCCAGTGCTCCAGCAAGGGCGAAAATGGCTCCGGAGGCTCCCACTCCCGGGGTTGATGGAGGGCCAAGAAGAAAGTAAAGGGCATTTCCCGCTAGACCTCCGAGAAAAAATACCGCCAGGAAGCTTCTCTCCCCCGCTGCCCGGAGCATGAAGCTCCCCAAGAAATACAGACATATCATATTGACTATAATATGCCAAAAATTGCCGTGGACAAACATGCTGCTTATGATGGTCCAGGGTTGTTGTGAGAGCAGCGCAGGTGTCAAGCCTAGAAAAGAAATGAGTGGGCTATATGCTGCAATCCCTCCGCCGGTTATCAACTCGATTACGAAGATTACGACATTTAAAGCTATTAAAAACCACAGGACATTTAAATTGACAGCGCGGTAAGTTCGCATTGCGCAATTATAGATTAAATCTGGCTTCTGGTTCAATAGGTTGTCTCAAGGAGCTGGCGGCTTATAATGTGTTGTAATATCCAGCGCACTAAGTTTATAATGGAGAAGATATTTAGGCCAGCAGGATATTTTCCTTGCGGGAATTTTAAGTGAGCGAGCAAAGTCCAGAGCAAAAACGAAAACTTCCCCCAATAGCTATAGTGGGCATAATTCTGGCAGTCCTCTGTGGCATCTCATTGTACATACGTATAGCCCTGCCTTATGACCAAGTTTTTGTCAACGACTGGATCTGGTTTCGAGAAACTGATGCCTATTATCACATACGCAACATAGAAACTCTGGCTAATAACTTTCCCCGCTTCAATTCCTTCGACCCCTACATGCTCTACCCCGGTGGTGGAGGAGGACTTGCTCGACCATTCTTTGACTGGCTTGTCGCTGGCATCGTTCTGCTTGTTAGCCACGGGGCACCAACTCTGCATACCATTGAAGTGGTGGGCGCTTACATGCCTGCTATTCTGGGTACTCTGACACTCATTCCGGTGTACTTTATCGGCAAGGAACTGTTTAACCGCTGGGTGGGCGTAATTTCAGCCGCCCTGGTTGCCATCTTGCCTGGCGAATTTCTGCATCGTTCCCTGCTTGGCTTTACCGACCACCATGTAGCTGAGATTTTGTTTAGCGCCGTGTGCATACTCTTTCTAATAATGGCCATTAAGCGGGCTCGAGAAAGAGAAATTTCCTTCGGCCACCTTCTAAGTAGAGACTGGTCGACTATCACCAAGCCTCTCGTCTATACCCTGCTCGCTGGCGTCTTCCTGGGTATTTATCTCCTTTCCTGGACAGGTGGGCTGCTGTTCATTTTCATTATATTTGCTTATCTGGTGATTCAGTTCATCGTGGACCACTTAAGGCATAAATCGAGCGACTATCTGTGTATTGTGGGCACTCCTCTTTTCCTTATTGCCTTCCTCATGCTTCTTCCCACATTGGGCAAGGGCAGTCTGGATACCATTTATCGTGTATCTATGCCAATTGCCATAGTGGTACCTATAGTCTTAAGTATTATCTCACGGCTCATGGCCGGCAGGGCTTTGAAGCCTGTTTACTATCCTTTGACCTTGCTGGGACTGGCTGGAATTGGTCTTGCTGTTTTTCATGCCATCAATCCTTCCCTGTTTCAGTCCATACTCGGCCAATTTAGCATCTTCACCCCGGCCGGCGCTTGGCTGACTATCCTGGAGATGCATCCCCTGACCCCAATGATAGCCTGGGTCAACTTCACCACCTCTTTCTTCATCTCATTTATTTCCTTTGCCATGCTTATTTATGTCGTTATTAAGGAGAAAAGTGCTGACAAAACCTTGTTCCTGGTGTGGAGCATGATAATGTTAATAGCAGTCCTGGGGCAGCGCCGCTTCGGTTACTACTATGCCATAAATGCTGGCTTGCTCACAGGGTATTTCTCCTGGAAAATGCTGGACATTGCTGGCCTAAGCAAATTGCTGGCTAAGTCTAAAGAAGTAGTGGGAGCAGTTAAAAAATTCAAGAAGAGGGAAAAGAAAACCAGGGAAAAAGCGAAGCCAAAAACATTTATGCAGCCCAGAGGCGTCTGGGTGAGGGTCATCGTTGTCGGGATAATCGTCTTCTTACTGGTGTTCTTCCCTCACCCTCGTCACAACAACTTAAGCTATGTCAAAGCGCTTGTAAACGTGCGGCTTATTATGAACGAGGGGTGGTATGGCTCGCTTCTGTGGTTAAGGGATAACAGTCCCGAACCTTTTGATGACCCCGATTTTTATTATGAGCTATACCCGCCACGCGCTGAGTTTGAATATCCCGAGACCGCCTACGGCGTGATGTCCTGGTGGGACTATGGCTACTTTATAATGCAAATTTCCCATCGCATACCTAATGCCAATCCTGGCCAGTCTGGGGCTGTCAAGGCCGCCCAGTTCTTCACCGCTCAGAATGAAAGCTCAGCCAATAGGTTAGCCGACGAGTTAGATTCGAAATATGTGATGATTGACTTTGAAATGCTCCACTGGCCCAACTACACATCTGATGGACAGTTCATAGGGTTTACAGGTAAGTTCCACGCCATGTGGGAGTGGGCTGACATTAGCCAGGATGAGTTTTACGAAATTTATTACCAGCCGACGCAAGATGGCAAGTTTGAGGCAGTGGCTTTATTCTACCCTGCTTTCTACAACTCCACTTTGGTCAGGCTCTACAACTTTGATGGCAAAGCTGTGGTTCCCACGGAATCGCTAGTTGTTTCCTACGCAGAGGAAGTAAGTCCGGAAGGAATAAGCTATAAGATAATCACCAATGGCTGGTCCTTTCCTACTTATGAAGAGGCCGAGGCCTATGTCGCAAGCCAGGAGTCTGAAAATTATAGAATAGTTAGCGCCAATCCTCTTATGACACCCGTGCCTCTTGAAGAATTGAACAGCTACGAGCTCGTCTATCAATCTGAGGACACAATAACATGGCCAGGGCAGCCATTGCCCCATGTGAAAATTTTTGAGCATCTTGGCTCAGGTGAGTCCTGAGTAAAAACACAGCAATCATTACCGGTGGGGCTGGATTTACGGTTTTCATTTTACAAGCTTGGAATTCAGATATTAAAAGCTGTTGTATTATGCTAAACTTGAAGTTGCAGGGTATGAAGGAGAGGTGACTTTGTTACGACTGGAAGAAAAAATCAGAGATAAGACGGCTACAATAGGTATTGTTGGGCTTGGCTATGTAGGACTTCCGCTGGCTGTCGCCTTTGCCATGGCGGGCTTCAAGGTGCTTGGATTTGATACCCAGCAAAAAAGAGCCAACTTGGTTAACCAGGGCAAGTCTTATATCGTCGATGTTTCCGGTGACAGCCTCTCCTCAGTAGTGACGGGGAAGCTCTTGGAGGCAACCACAGACCAGAGCCGCCTTGGGGAGGTAGATGCCATATGTGTCTGTGTTCCCACTCCGCTGACCACGACGAAAGACCCGGACCTTTCTTACGTGATTCAAGAATCCAGGGAGATATCAAAATATCTCCAGCCTGGACAACTTGTGGTCTTAGAAAGCACCACCTACCCCGGCACTACCAAACAGATAGTACTGCCCATCTTAGAGTCATCGGGGCTTCGATGCGGTATTGATTTCTACCTGGCTTATTCGCCAGAGCGCGTCGACCCGGGCAGCAAAGATCATAACGTTAGAAACACTCCTAAAATCGTCGGCGGCATAGACCCCCAATCCACTCAACTGGCTCAGCTTATTTATTCCCAGATTGCCGGCACGGTACTCCCAGTCTCCTGTCCCGAGGTGGCTGAGATGACCAAGGTTTTTGAGAACGTCTTCCGCAGTGTGAACATCGCCCTGGTCAATGAGCTTGCCCATCTTTGCGAGAAGATGGGTTTAAGTGTCTGGGAAGTTATTGACGCCGCTTCTACTAAGCCTTTCGGCTACATGCCCTTTTATCCTGGCCCCGGCATCGGTGGGCACTGCATCCCGCTCGATCCCTATTACCTGGCAAACAAAGCTCGGGAGCTTGATTTCCATACCAGGTTCATCGAGCTCGCCGCCGAAATCAACGAGCACATGCCTTATCACGTCGTTTCTCACATTCTCGAACTCTTAAGCATCAGCGGCAAAAGTTTGAATGGAGCTAAAATACTTGTCCTCGGCGTAGCTTACAAGAAAGATGTTGAAGATATCAGGGAGTCTCCCTCGTTGAAAATAATTCAGCTTCTTTGTGAAAAGAGGGCTGAGGTAAGCTACAATGACCCTTACGTACCTCGGATTAATGTGCCCGCAGGTGACATGAAGTCGGTGGAACTCAGCGGGGAATACTTGGCCTCGATGGACTGTGTCGTCATAGCCGCTGACCACAGCTGTTATGATATAGAGCAGATAATAACCTGCTCAAAGCTGGTATTTGATACCAGGGGTGCTACTAGGGGGATAAAGCAAGCTAACGTCGTCAGGTTAGGAGAATAAGGAGCATGCTGACTGTGATATTTGAAGTGATGCTCTACACTGAAGGTGTGACGGTTATTTTCCGCTGCTATGTGGAGCAGGCAAGGTGAACAGAAATATCGCTGTTGTCGGCTGTGGCTACTGGGGCAAGAACCTGGTTCGCAATTTCGCCGAACTCGGCGCACTCCATACTATTTGTGATAGCAATTCCGAGGTTCTGAGCAAGCTTGGGGTAATTTATCCAAACATTAAGGGAGAAACAAACCTTGATGCGGTGTTGAACGACAAGGAGATCAAAGGCGTAGTTATATCTTTACCGGCAGCTCTTCACTATCCAGCAGCAAGGCAAGCGCTGCTTGCAGACAAAGATGTCTTTGTGGAGAAACCAATCACTTCAAAAAGCTCGGAAGCGCAGGAACTCGTTGAGCTCGCTGAGAAGCGGAAGCGCATACTGATGGTGGGGCACCTGATGATTTATCACCCCGCTGTCCACATACTTAAGCGCCATATCCACTCAGGCGACCTGGGTGAAATCTATTATCTCTATTCCACCCGCGTTAATTTAGGGCAAGTGCGCCGTGACGAGAGCGCATTGTGGAGACTTGCCCCACATGACATCTCGCTATTTCTATATTTACTTGAAGACTTCCCCAAAGTTATCTCAGCTCAAGGGATAAGCTACGTTCAGCCGCATTTGGAAGATGTAGTATTCATTACCATGCAATTTCCCCCAAACGTTCTGGCTCATATCCATGCTAGCTGGCTCGACCCTCATAAGATACGGCAACTCACTGTAGTGGGCAGCAAGAAGATGGCTGTGTTTGACGATATGGAGCCGGAACACAAACTGAAGATATATGAGCAGGGTGTAGTGGATAGCCATGATAAACCCGCATCTCCTTCCGGCACACTCGCCCTGAGGTCAGAGGGGGTGTTCTTGCCCAGGGTAGACTTGGCCGAACCTCTCTCGCTTGAGTGCCGTCATTTTCTGGAGTGTATGCAGAACAGGTCGACCCCACTATCTAATGGCCAACAGGGTTTGGAAGTGGTGAGAATCTTAGAGAAAACCGAGGAAGTTATGAAACGCGAGTGCGCCAAGCCCTAAGAAGGAGAGTCATTAACGGGCACCTTCATAGCCGAAACCGCAAGAATAGGGAGGGCCTGTTCTATAGGACAAAATGTGGTTATCTTAGACAATGTCCATATTGGCGAAAATGTCTATATTGGGCATAATATTGTTATCCACGAAGATACGAAAGTAGGCAATGGCACTTTCATAGACGACGGTTCAATTCTCGGCAGAGTGCCTAGGTCTGGAGCCCTAAGCAGAAAGAAAGCCATCAAAGATCTACCCCCGTTGGAGGGAGGAAAGTGAAGAGAGGGTTTTTAAGAATCGCAATTGATTTGGATGGGACGATTCTACAGGAGAAAAGCGAGCGTGAAAGAGCGACAGCCAGTCCTGTTAAGGGGGCAATTGAGGCCGTAAATGCCCTTCATGCAATGGGGCACACGATTATAATATATACTGCTAGGACATATAGGGAACTGGAACTTACATTAAGTCAACTCAAACAATATGGGATAAAGTATCATCACTTGGTGCTGGGAAAACCAGTAGCCGACATTTTTATAGATGACAGGGCTATATCTTTGACTGATTGGCCTGCTATTTGGAATACGCTGCTTATAGCTATTGAGGAGAAAATGAAGGAGCCTGTACAGGTAAAATATGATGCCGTGTCCAAATCAGTAACGGTGCTCGTCTCGGCAGCCGGTTCGACTAATGGTATTAATGTTATAAAGGCTTTGCGGCACCAGAAGGAATATCTGACAACAATTGTGGCTGTTGATTCCGATCCTGACGCTGCCGGTCTATATCTTGCTGACCAATACGAAGTAGCTCCTAAAGTCTCTGAACCAGCATTTCAAGACTTCATCTCAGATGTCTGTAAAAAGCACAGTGTTAATATGGTAATGCCCACTCATTCAGTTGAATTACCCTTTTATAGCTCTAACCAGAAATTATTTGAGGACATAGGGGTAAAAATCATGATATCCCCATCGGAAAAGATTAAGATATGCGATGATAAGTTAGAGATAGCGAAATTCTTTCACAAGCTTGAAGCCAGGCATCCTCAGATCTATGATTTATCCAATATTCCTCAGTGTGAGTTTCCTTTATTTATCAAATCACGTTTTGGATCGGGTTCTGTATATACTCATAAGGTGGAAAACAGCGATGAATTAAGGTTTTATATGAGTACAACCCCCAATCCTATTGTCCAAGAATACATCGAGGGGACAGAATACACTGTAAATGCTATCTCAGATTTCAACGGTAGAGTAGTCAGTCTGGTACCTTTACGGCGGGTCAAGGTCAAAGGTGGGCTTGCGGTAGTGGCCCAAGTAGAAGCCAATCCGATCATAGAAAAGGAAACTGTGAAAACAGTAGAGGCATTAGGGCTTATTGGCCCGTCCAATGTGCAGGTCATAAAGCATGGCGAGGAGCTTGTCTTTCTGGAAATAAACCCAAGATTTGCGGCAGGTGGAATGCCATTGGCAACCGCAGCAGGACTGAATATCCCTTTGTTGATGGTGAAGCTAATGCTGGGTGAGCCGATTGGTGAGATTAATATCGAGGATGGAAAGAAAATGATTAGATATTACGATTCCATCACATGCTGAACAAGGAGGCAAAAGTAAAAACCCCTCTCGTTGACCTCAATGCCCAGTATAACGCAATAAAAGAGGAAATTGATGAAGCCGTTCGCAGGGTTATCGAGCGGGGCGCGTTCATTCTCGGGCCTGAAGTGGAAGCCCTGGAATCGGAGATAGCTGCTTACCTCGGCGTCAAATACGCCGTAGGCGTTGCATCCGGCACTGATGCTCTCCAGCTTGCCCTCCTTGCCTGTGGAATCGAGCCTGGTGACGAGGTAATCACCACCCCCTTCACCTTTATTGCCACCGCTGAGTCTATAGCCAAGTGCGGTGCTAAACCAGTGTTCGTGGACATTGACCCGAAAACTTACAATATTGACCCGGCAAAGATCAGATCAAAAATAACCCAAAGGACTAAAGCTATTCTCCCCGTGCACCTTTATGGTCAGCCGGCGGACATGGGCCCAATCCTGGAGCTTGCCAGAAAGTACCACCTTAAAGTCGTTGAAGACTGCGCTCAAGCTCTGGGAGCAAAATACAAAGGCAGGAAGGTAGGCTCACTGGGTGTTGCCGGCTGCCTGAGCTTTTTCCCCAGCAAAGTACTCGGTGCCTATGGAGACGGAGGAATGGTGGTAACCAACAGCCCGGAAATTGCCGAAAAAACAAAGATGCTCCGCAGCCACGGCTGCAAGGAAAAATACTATCATCTCATCCCCGGCTTCAACAGCCGACTGGATGCACTACAGGCAGCTATCCTGCGCGTCAAGTTGAAGTATCTTGATGGCTGGAATGAAGCACGACGCCAAAAGGCATCTGCTTACTCACGACTTCTCGGCGAGATAGAAGGTATTGAGCCACCTTATGTGGCTCCATATAGCCATCATATTTTTAACTATTACACTATTCGCCTCAACAATAACCCCCAATCCCAATCTCACTCCATCCGTAACAACCTCCAGCAACACCTCGCCTCCCGGGGCATCGCCACCACAATTTACTACCCACTGTCCCTGCACCTTCAGGACGTATTCAAGCCATTGGGCTACAGATTGGGCGCCTTCCCCGAAAGCGAGAAAGCCCAGGGGCAAGTACTTTCCCTGCCCTTGTATCCTGAACTTGAGGACAATAAAATAGAAGAAATAGTCAAGTTGATAAGCATGTTTGATGGGAAAGCCAGGATTAAGGATGTTTCTTGAAGGTTATTTCGGGCACGAAATGGGAACAACAAGTACCATCAGGTCAGGGTAATAAACGCATGAAGAACATTAATATGATTAAGCGGTAACGTTAACGCACTGATGAACATATCGGACATTATCACTGAAATGAAAATGGAAAAATCAGCGGCCAGATGAGAAGCCACTCTCGGGATTTCACTCCACAGGCACCATGACCTGGAATCCATCAATCTCTTGGATCACTTGATAGTGTTCTGTGACATACTTGTCAATGGGGTCTGTTTCTTGCTGGTTCCCTTCCCAGCGTAGGGGATGCTGTGTGGTAGGCCAATTTGGATGGCGTGTTGTGTAGGTTGCCCGAATAACAACCTGAGGTAGCCTGTCCCGGTTTATCATATCTTCCAAAATGGACTCACGAAGTGACTTCGGAAAAATTTCTGTAAGCCATGTTGCGGTTGTTGATGGAAGGCGGTCAGTTAGGTAGTAAAGCATTGGTAGATTCTCATAGGCTAGAATCCTGTCCCCGGCTTCAGAATTAAGCTTTACAGCTTCTATAAGCCTGTCCACAGTATCGGCACGGTCGTTTGTAGTGAGTATTCCATGAAGTTTTGTTGCCGCCGGCACAGTATCTAGTTCACCGGTAGGACTATCTCTGTATGGATAAGAATTAGGTAATATTCCGTAGAACGTATATAGCAATAATAGTGCAATGAGTGCTCCTTTTAGAAGCCGGACGAAGCGAGTCTTACTTGCATGTCTGGCTTGTTTAATGACCCAGAGCCATGACAGGCCGAAAGCCATGGGTATAAGAAGCCACGACATATCTCTAACAGAGTAAGCTGGCACATTGTTCGTACCCAGTATCATCAAGAATGACAAGAAGATGGCTATTATCCCCAGCCTGCATCTATCATGTGTTCTGCTGATGGCCCTGTCATTGGCTGAATCAAATATATGGAATATGACATCTGCTAGGACTACTCCAATGGCAAGAGCGAGAAGCAACAGGAGTGGTCTCCTTGAATAAGTAAAGGAGGCGGAAAGCAAGCTTAGAGCATCGTATTTCAGCCAACCAAGCACTTTATAGATGGTAGTCCAATCCAAAATGATTATAAATATACAGGCCACCAGGATAGGAAACGCGATGTACATAGCGGTCTTACTATGTTTCTTTACGAATACTACTATGCCTTTAAACCTCTTAATGAATACTGCAGCCAGGATTGGTAAAGTCGGCAAGAAGTAATAGAGACCGGAGTCTCGTAAATTGAAAATCATATCCTTCAAAGAATGGCCAGGAACACTAGTCGTTATCATTAATGAACTAGAAAACTCGCCTGCCATTCCAGCTATAAACAGAATCAAGAAAAAGCAGGCTAGTCCTCCTAGATAAGCAGCTACAAAGGCAATTGTTGCTCGTAACTGACCATCCATCTTGACACGGCAACAACGGTCATAGGCTATGGTCAAAATTGGCAGAAAAACAATAGGCAACAACGAAACTCTGCAGCTAGTTGCGAGGAATGCTAGGATACCGGCCCCGCCTGCCAAGATAAGCGCAATCCTCCCGCTTTGGCGGATGGCGGTCAGCCACAGCCAAGCAACCAACAGCAAACCAAGAATAGGCATTGAATTATAAGAGAGGACCTTTATTGCTCCACCTGTTACAAAAAATAGACTTACTGCTGCGCCCGTGAAACTGACCACTGGACTGAAGTGCTTGAGCATCAGATTGGCGGTTACCAATGCACACAGTAGCATCACTATAGCCCAGGCAACACGTAACCCTAGGAGGCTACACTCAGGACAGATACGAAATACCCAGGACAAAAACCAAAATGAGAGTCCTGAGCCAATAAACGAATCAACGAAAGGGCGATCACCGTGTGCAAGACGCCATGCCTCAGAGCAATACAGACCTTCGTCGGTAAAGTCGAGTCCTTTCGGCAGGAAAAATATACACCATATAGCCCAAATCGCGGCGAGTAGCAAGCTCGCAATTATGACGAGTCGCTTATTTGTGTACATTATGTTACGTTGATGTCAACCGTTGCCTGACGATGCGCATCCCGCATGTATTCTGACTCGAGGTCCGGAAAGATAGCCAGGTTTTGGCACCTCAATCCGCCTAGCTTCTCGACACTAGAAAGACGCCAACACAGATTACAATGATGCCCAGCCAACGTAGAGCGGTCACGTCCTCCTTAAATAGGAATAGGGAGAACAACGCCACAAGCACATAAGACAGAGCCATGAATGGGTAGAAGGAAACTCAACTGCGTTTTCGATACGGCCAGAATCCAGGCCAGCGCAGTCACTATTGTGAGCAAAACCGCGGAAATAATGTAAATGTTGGTGTAAGCCTTTAGGAAAAAGGGCAACAGGTCGCTTAAACGCCCAGGAAATGCACCAACCACGTGAAGGCCTTTCTTCAGAAGTAATTGGGCTGCCGTCATCGCAGCTACCGCTATAAAAACTAACAGATAGACCATTCCGTCCCTCCTATATGTGATTCTGAATAAATAATCCGCCTAATCCTGGGCATATTCTGCACTCACCTCTTTTACCGTCTGAATTACATACCGAACTTCCTCATCCGTCAGTTTCGGGTATAGAGGTAGAGTTATAGTGCTATCTCCTATTTTCTCAGCGATGGGGAATGAGCCTCTCTCATATCCGTAGGTCTGACGATAGTAGGTTAACAGATGGATTGCCCTATAATTGACTGCCACTCCTATCCCCTTTGCCTGAAGTTGCCACAAAATGCTATCCCGCTTTTCGGGAGGGACCAGAATGGTGAACATATGTCTGGCACTTTTTGAATTTGGCAACACCTTCAAGTAATTTAAATTCTGGCAATCTTTGAAAGCTTCTTCGTAGGTGTGGCAAATCTCTTCCCGCCTCTGCCAGTATATCTCGATGTTTTCCAGTTGATTCAGTAACAGAGATGCCTGGATATTGCTCATGTTGTATTTCCAGCCTAGCATCTCCATGTCCCAATGCTCATACCTCCTGGAATACCTTTCCGCTGCTCCTTTGCTCATTCCGTGAAGCCTTAGTTTTTTGAGCTTCTCGGCGATTTCTTCATTGTTAGTGCTTACTGCTCCTCCTTCGCCGGAGGTGATGTTCTTCGTCGCATAGAAACTAAAGCAAGCTGCGTCGCCCAATTCGCCGGGCCTTGTGCCGTCTCTACGTGCCTCAATCGCATGAGCAGCATCCTCGATGATTACCAAATGATATTTATCCGCGATCTCTCTAATCGTCTTCACATCGCACATCTGCCCATGCAAGTGAACTGGCAGAATAGCTTTGGTTCTTGAAGTAATGGCACTTTCAATTAAATCCACGTTGATATTAGCTGTATCTGGTTCGACATCTATGAAAACTGGCGTTGCACCGGCATAAATTATGGAATTGGCAGTGGCTATAAAGGTCATCGGCGTCGTAATGACCTCATCTCCTGGACCGATTCCATAAGCCAGCAAGGAAAGATGTAAAGCTGCGGTGCCACTGGTCACTCCTACCGTGTGCTTGCAGCCTACATATTGAGAGAACTTCCTCTCGAATTCCGCGACTGTCTCGCCAGTAGTCAAGATGACTGAATTCAGCGCTGCGACCGCATTAGCAATATCTGCTTGGCTGATATTATGCTTATAGAATTCTACTTTCACGGCAGCTTTCCTATCTCTTCTCAGCTAGAACCAATAAAGAAGCCCCGAATGGCAGGTTCAAGTGCCTGATCTAGAGCATCTTTACATTTAGGACAATATAAAGGCTGGCGACAAGTGTTATTTGCTTTAATGATATTCGATCCTTCCATCCCTAGTCTTTATGGGAACATTCCTCATCCATAACTGCTTCTGCCACCAGTCGCGATTATGTTCGTACCAAGTTATGGTCTTGGTGATGCCCTGGTCGAAATCGCTTCCTGCTTCCCAACCCAGCATCTGTAGAGCTTTGTCTGTGGAGGAAATATGCCTTCTTACCTGCCCAGGGCGATCTCCTATGTAGGTAATCAATGACTTCGGCTTGCCTAGTTTATCCAAGACGATTTCTGCAATTGCTTTTATGGAAATATCCCTTCCTGTGCCAATATTAATAACCTGCCCTTTGACCTTATCCAGATTTGTATGCATCACTCGATCAAGTGCCTGACACAAATCTTCCACATAAATCCAATCCCTTGTATTCTCACCGGATCCATGAACGGTCAGCGGCTCGTCAAGAAGAGCACTGGTAACAAAGCGAGGGATGACCTTCTCCAGGTGCTGATTTGGTCCGTAATTATTAAAGGGTCGGATAATGATTGCTGGTATATCGTATGTCACCCAGTAGGAGTAAACCAATCTATCAGCTCCAACTTTGGCGCTGGCGTAGGGACTGGCAGGGTTTAGAGGGTGCTCTTCCGTCATAGGTATTTCTAAGGCCGTCCCATAAACCTCAGAGGTTGAGATATGGATGAACCTCTCGACAGAATCCTGATTCTTCAGCACAGCATTTGCCACTGTCTGGGTTCCCAGAACGTCGGTTTCGAAGAAAATGGCATTATCGAAAATAGACCTGGCGACATGGGACTCGGCTGCGAAGTGAACTACAACATCTGACTTTGCCACCAGCTCGTTCAACAGCTCTCCGTTTTTTACATTGCCATACCAGAAATTGAATCTCGAGTCCTTCTTGATGTTCTCCGGAATGTTATCGGTGTTGCCGGCATAAGTGAGTGCGTCCAGCACGATGATGTGATAATCGGGATAGCCCTCAAACAGATATCTTACAAAATTGCTGCCGATGAAACCAGCCCCGCCAGTAATCAAAAAGGTTCTAGCCACGTTACCCCTTCGTTCTATGGTTCTCTCAATTAACTATAACCCTATAGATGAAAAACAAACAAACCAATAGCTATGGTCAATACACCGATTATATGGTATATATTTACTCTTTCCTTGAAAATAAGACGGGCTCCACATAAAACAAGTATATAGCTTAGGCCAGTAAAAGAGAAGGCCACAGCTAAATCCAGACGAGTTAATGCCAATATATATAGAATAGCCGCCATTAAGAAAGACGTGAATGCAAAGGCAAGGTATTTACCAAAGAATGATCTTACCAGTCTTATTACACCGCTTTTTGTTTCTAATGATATTGCAATCTTCTTGAATAACAACAAACCTATCACGGTGAATATCACTGACAGCAAAAGGAAGCCATACTCAAACATTGATTATATCCCTTCTTGTCTTCTTTTCGCCGAGGCTTATAGAGAAGACTCCTCCTGTAATAAGGAAACTTCCAACTATCTTCCCAATAGTTATAGCCTCTTTAAATAAGATGCAAGAGACTATCAAAATTAAGATATAGGATATACTCATAAAGGGATAAACAAATACCAGATCAAATTTCCTTAGAAGTATTAACCATACGAATCCCCTAAGTATTAAACAGATGCAAGCAATAATAGTGAATATATTGAAGAATTGCAGGACACTAAAGCCAGTCAAGGAGACATGTCCCGCACCAATTTTCCCAAAAGATTGTCCCAGTACCATCAATATCACGGGAATAAGTATCAGATAATAGTGTCTTTTCATATTTCTAATATTAGTATCGCAGATGGGAACCGAAGTGGATTTGAATCTTTGTTAGTACTTGCTATTTGACCTCCTTCCTAAGAACGTATTCTTCTAGGATTTGAGAAGGGTGGGCAAAAAAATAATTCTTTTTGGCAGTACAGCAAAATTCATAGTTACATACTGGTTTTTGTAGAACTCTAAAACCTTCGTAACCATAGCCCCAGTTTAGCCCTTCCCTTTTGTAGCTCTCTTCATAATCAAAGAAATCTGAACATGGAAGTACCTTACCGAAAGGGTCTATGCTTAGCTGGAATTTGCCTGCATAACACCTTACTCTTGTTGGAGCATCTGGATACCTGCCTATGGCTTTGAAAAGCTTCGGGTTATCAATAAGATATTTCCCATCCTTTGTTCGCCTATTCTCCTCAAGCCATTTAACAAAGTTATTAAACTGTTCATTGGTTGGAAAATACTTCTTCCTTACGACACCCCTCAAGTCAGACCTATGAACAATTATCGGGTTAAAACCCACTTGGCAATTATGGGCTTTAGCTAACCGCAGCATGTGGTCTAGGACGTGAAGCTCGATCGTCTCGTTGTTTAGTATTGTATTGATCACTTTCTTTAGGTTCTTCCTTCTTGCGTCGGCCAACGTTTCAAGACCTCTAAGGGCCCTTTGATAGTTACCCTTTCCCCTCACCGAGTCATGGGTTTCTTCAGTTCCGTCGATGCTGATATCTATGACATCAGCATACTTGGTGATGTCTTTCTTGGAAGGTAGAAGTATACCATTGGTAACAATGATAAGCTCCATTCCAAGCTCTTTAGCAAACTTTGATAATTCTATGATGTCTTTTCTGACCAGACATTCTCCGCCGCTAAATGACCACACAATTGTGCCATGTTTCCTGAATTCCCTTTGCAAGTCCATGACCTGCTCTGTGGTTAACTCTTGTTCAGATTCTATTGCTCTTCTTCCACACATGTCACAGTGTAGATTACATCTATATGTGACATAATGTGCGACTTTGATAGGGGTCTTCAGTCCTAAGGCGTATCTTGCCATCCCGGTTATTTTCTTCAGCATCTTCTTACCTCTATCTGACTTCCGTTGAGCCGTTAATTCTATTCATGCACTCGAATACACTGTCTAACACATATACCTCTTGGTCGGCTTCATACTCTCTAGGAAGCTCTGCAAATCTAAATTGTGCGTCCGCTCTTTTTATTCTAATAGTGTGTATACCCAACTTCTTGACTTCTATGAAGTCTCTGTACGGGTTATCTCCTACGTAAATCATTTCATTCCCATTGATTGTTAACTCGGTTAATATTTGCTCAAAGGACGTCTTGTCTGGTTTTTTCCTCTTTTCTCCAAATGAATACGTAAATATAACTTTTGAAAAGTACTTCTTTATGCCTACATTTTGGATCTTCTTGTCCTGTGGTTTAATCTTACCGTCTGTTATCAGCAAGGTCAGCAGCCCAATTTTCCGGGCTTTTTCAAGCGTCCTTATGGTATCATTATACAAACAGCCCCTTGCTTTTGTGTTTCTATAAACCTTTATTGCTTCTTTCAGCAATTCCTCTGAGAATATTCCGTATTTCTTTAGCACAGTGTCAACAGTATGGGACCTGTTAAGTTCATCGTACTCTTTCAAAAGGGAGAAATACACCTCTTTGAAGTTTAGATCGGATTTTGTTGATACATATGTTGCCACAGATTCAAGGCACTCATAGTCATATTTCCTTTTTGAAATAAGTGTGTCATCTAAATCAAAAGCAATGACTTTGATCATAGTAACTGCTCGTTGTTGCTAAAATATGGTTTGAGGTACTGCATCATGTACAGGCCGGCCTTGAAAAAATCATCAGGGAAGAAGATGCTCTCCCTTCTTGAATAAGCAGATAGTATCCTTCCGATATCTAGTCCTGCTTCTATACTTAGAACCAAACCGCTTCCTATTCTAGTGTTTATCTCAATTAAATGGTAGCTGTTATCTCTTTTTATGAACTGCATACAGAAGAATCCAACAGGTTCAATTAGTCGTGCCACTTTCTTCGCAGTCTCCATTAATTGTTTATCATACAAGGTAATCCCCTTGACAGAGATTCCTCCTTTCACCATTATTCTTTTGCGAGGGACAATCCCAATGATAGAATGGTCTAGATTCGCCGCACCATCTATCGTAAACTCCTCACCCTCTATGAATTCCTCTATTACCGGACAGTCTACATATTTAAGAGCGCTAGCTAGTTCATTCTTGTCTCTTACTACTCTTATATTTGCGGAGCCGGAATCCTTACGTGGTTTTACGATTAAGGGATACACTTTTATATGGTCAATCTCTTTTTCAGAATAATTCCTGGGAATCAGGATGTTGTGCTCCTTAAGAAACTCGTGACACAACTTCTTGTCATTTAAGAGCTTTACTTTCTGTGGGCGTGGCATTAATATCTTTGGCCCCCATGATTCAATAATGTCCTTATGGTCAGAAAAGTAAATACAGTCTCTGTCTGTTTGGGGTATGATGAAAGCGATTTTCTCTGCTAAACAGATTTCTTTCAGGGCATCGAGATAGTTCTCTTCCACATATAACGGTACCATATAGTGTTTGTCGCTGAAGTATATACCGGCCGCAAGCGGATCAATATCAGTAGTAATGACTCTGTTTTTGCTATCCAATCCTTTTATGCTGTCTCTGAAAACTCTTACGATCTCCGCTCTCCAGTTGACACTGGTCATCAATAGATTTATCACGTTAATTCACATCCTTCACCTTTTTTGCCAGGAAGCTTATGGCGAATGTGTACTGGTAAGGGAAGTATCTCTCAACAATTTCATAGGCAAACTCGCCAAGCCAATTGAGCCGGTAGTACTCTTCGCCACTTCTTTTCAATCGATGCGGTGCTTTCTGCCCTCTTTTCCTAAGGAAAAACAAGTTCTCATACAGCACTTCTCTTGACAGAATAGGTTTCATCTGAAGAACCTCAAAGCCAAATCTACTTAAGGTTTGTATTATTTCATCTTTGGTGAATAAGTACGTATAAAAATGTTTTTCTCTTTTTGTCGTTAATCTCTTAATAAAATTTATCAATCTGAAAATCATCCTTCCCAAATTGTCATAACAGAGGCTCCCAGCCAGTAAGCTCCCCTCCCTCAATACCCTATTGACCTCTAGGAAAGCTTTTTCCATGTCGTTTTCAAGATGGCCAAGTATTCCAAACGCCATGGCAATATCAAAAGATTTGTTCTTATAAGGTAAATCGGTAATACTCGCTCGTTCAACTTTGAGATTCTTGTCTTCGCTCTTGAGTCTATCAACGCAATACTTGTCATATTCAATCCCTTCGATAGCGTAGCCCTTGTAATGATAATGCTTTAATACTCTTCCCAAACCACAACCAAGTTCAATAATCCTTTTCTCCTTGTCAACATATTTATCAACTAAATGGAGGGGGTACTCATTGACATTTTTAAGTTCAGTAACATCTTCCTTCACCTCTGACCAATGTCTTTGCCAGAATTCATCCCGATTGACAGGGATATATACCTTCTTCATGGAAGTTCACCAGTTTTGTCGATTTCAGCGTTGAGTATGCTGTCTTCTATCACCTTTGTAGCACTCGCTTCCGCCTCTCTCCAATCGTGTCCCCGACAAATCACATGGCCAAAACGGTTTGCCCCGCACGTAAAAGGCTTAACAGGACTCCCCTCTTTCACATCTAGGGTGTACTCGAGCACTTCTGGGCGTCTATCAATGTCCTCTGGGAATCGTGCTTTGGTTAAGATACCACCTTTATCTGTGGTGATTAACCGTACAGCTACCGGTATAGACCTGTTGGCCTGAAACAACATAGATGGGTCTTCTCCCACCGCCAGTCGTATCGCTGCTTCAACGGTATTAATGCCTGAATGATATCGGACAATACTCGGTAAACATGTTCCACCTAACCGCGCCCCCAATTCTATAATCTTGGGACCTTCCTCTGTAAGCATTACATCAAAGTTAATTGGTCCAGACTTGATTCCCAAGGCCTGGCTCCCATCATAGACCACCTTTTGTATTTCCAGTTGTGTATCTTCATCAAGTCTGGATGGCAGCGAATGTCCGCAAGGTACGTAGTAGGGAGGAGGAGTAATCGTCTTGTTTGTCACAAAACACATCAAGAGTTCCTCGTTGTAGCAAAACGCTTCTCCTCCCACTTCCACCCCCTCCAAGAATTCCTCCAAAAGGACAAAACCGCCCTTACTTAACTCTATAGCACGCCGGAACGCTGGTTCTAACTGGTCTGTCTCCTCCACCTTGCCTGCGCCTCGGCTGCCTGAACTATCAGGCGCCTTCATCATGGCTGGCAGACCAATTTCTCCGAGAGCTGTTTCTGCTTCATTCAGAGTCCAAACTTTCTTGAAGTGGGGCGAGGGAACTCCAGCGGCCTCAAAAGACTGTCGCATGTATAACTTGTTCGTCGCCTTTAAAGCTGTTTGTATGCCAATACCTACCAACCCAAGCTTCTCGGCCACGTAGGCCACTGTAGGCACACAGGTATCTGTGGACATTGTCATCACGCCCTGCACGCCATATCTAGTAGCGACCTTTCGGGTAGCATCTGTATTTGTAGTAGATACTATTTCATAATGGTCAGCCAAAGAAAATCCAGGAGCATTAGGATTAGCGTCAATTGTCACCACTTCCAATCCCATCCCCCTCGCGCTCTGGATACCGGCAAGTTGAAAAACCCCGGCTCCGAATATCAAAATCCTCTTGTTTCTCATTTGGATGCCGCGCGTCAATAATTCTTTTCCTCAACACTACATCCTAAGGCTTCTCGGACAACATATCTCGGTCGATCCTGAAGCTGTGTATACATCCTACTGATATACTCGCCGATAATACCCAAAGAAATAAGTATAACCCCCGAAAGGAACATAATGGCCACGATAGTCGAAGTGTATCCTGGTAGCGATAGCCCAAAGAATACCCTTTTGACTATGAGATACAGGCCGAACCCAAAGCTTACCAAAGCTACCAGAATTCCGGCCAATCCTATCCATCGTAGGGGAATCGCAGAGAAAGCGACCAGCAAATCTAAGGACCTTCGCAGCAACTTGAGAGAGCTGTATTTGGATTTGCCTTTTCTCCTCGGTGAATGCTCAACGTCCACACACGTGTATCGGGCTCCTAACCATGATGCTAGCGCTGCAAAGTTGTGCATCTTCTCTGGTAATGTGTTAAAGTGTCTAACCACCTTGTGATTCATTACTCTGAACGCACTGATTCCCTCGGGGAGCTTAATGTGCAGAACTTTTGTCATATACCAGTACAAAAAATTTGAACTTACCCGGCGGAAGAAGGAATCCTTCCTGTTTCTCCGCAGGCCATAAACAATATCATAGCCTTTGTCCATTTCTCTGATTAGCTTAGGAATTTCCTCCGGGGAATTTTGAAGGTCTGCATCGAGGACAACTGTATACTCTCCAGAACATACTTTTAGGCCAGCCAATATAGCGGCTGGCTGTCCGAAATTCCGAGACAACCTGATTGCCTTAACCCGACCGTCTTGGCTATGCAACTCCCTCAGCAGTTCAAATGACCCGTCTTTGCTCCCATCATCCACAAAGATAATCTCATAAGCTCCATCAAGACCAGACATCACCTTAGTAAGTCTCTCATAAAGTTCACGTAAGTTCTCTATTTCATTGAAGGTAGGTATCACTACGGAAAAATCAGCATTTCCTTTTACTTCTCTCTGACCTTTGGTAACTGGCCTGTCCCTCTTATTTTCAACTCTTAGCGTGGAAGCTTCAGGGTCAAAGTCGCTCAGATAAGAGCAAGCATTCTGATAATTTGATAAAGTGCCAACATCAAATCCCCTTCCCCTCAGTATGCACCCCATCTTGCCGACCTGTTGTGTCACTCGTTGTGCAACTGGCACGTCATCTAGCTCTGCACCAAGGGGTAAATCTCTTCTGACTTCTTCTATAATCTCAAACAATTCCGGTTTGTTTACACTTCGCCCAAATGTTTTTAAAAACTTCTTTTGTACACCGAAACTCTGGGGGATTTCTCCTTTAAGATACAGTTTTGTAATCTTGACAGCCTTCTCATCCATCTGTTCATAATCTACAAAGCCATAATTCCCTAATCTTCCCAATTCCTCAACCTGGGTTAATTCCACCAAAGCAGAACAATTAGTCTGATACACTTCAAAAACATCTATGACCTGCTTCAACCCTGGCGTCTCTGAAAAGAAAAGTGTATCTGGTACAATAATCCCAAAACAAGCATCCTTAGCAAATTCCCTAGTTCTCGAAATAGCGTCGGCGATGCCTAGAGGTTCCGGCTGTTCCACAAATGTGATTTCGCACCTTTTCAGCAGATCCAGGAAAGGGTCATCGGCATTTCTGGTTTTCTTAATATCGAAGTACTCCACAATGCTTTGAGAATTCGGCCCTACCACGATGCACATTTCCTCGATACCTGACAGCACTGCTTCCTCAAGCGCATACTGTATCATTGGTTTCAAGCCTACTGGAAGCATAACCTTTGGAATTGATTTTGTTAAGGGGTACAATCTTGTCCCCAGTCCAGCGGACGGTATAACTGCTTTTCTAATACTCATGATTATTGTGTACCAGCAGCTTTACAAATTATGTTGCCTGAAGTACCTGTAAATCTACAGGCTTTGACATTGCTATCTTTTTGATGTAGGTCTCTTAACATTTGAAAGGAGCTATCGGTGCTACCGTCGTCAATGAAGATTATTTCATAAGGCTCTCCTAGACTTACCATCACCCTCGTGAGCCGTGTGTGGAGGACCTCGAGGTTCTCCGCTTCGTTAAGTGCAGGGATGACTACGGAGAATCCCGGCTTGGTTTGAAGAATGTTGTGTTCCTTCATTGACTTACCAAAAGGTCCAATACGGCGGGCAATATTCTAATTCAACGTTGCTCTGGCTTTCTTCCAGAAGAACACCCATGAAGGTATGATACACTGGAAAAATCTCCTTTTCAACTCCATTGACTTTGCATATCCAATAGGGACTGTAAGTGTTGGAGACGACCAGGATACCGCGACCATCGGTCTCGACAGAGAGCGTGATGCGGTCAGGCGAATCCATTTGGATTTCTATCTCTGCATTGCTGAGACCCAGCAGGCCTGCATCCATGTCATTCCAGAATGCCTGTTCAACAAATACGTTTTCTCGCAAAGTCCCTATGTCTGCTTCAGCCATAGCCTGAAGCAAATCGTCCCCGGTATCAAATACAGTAATACCGTCCGATATAAAGAATCGAGGCAGGCAGAGCTCGTTCTCGTATATGTACAATCCCCTTGTTCTCCTTACCCTGTCCAGCAGGCTCATGTTACCGCTTTCGGAGCCGTTGGGCAGTGATGCAACGAGTTTCAGGCTCTCGTGGGATAGAGGCAAGGGCGAGATTATATATTTGGTGTTCGCCAGTGCCAGGAGGTCAAGATTGTAGTAGTCGGCAAAGGGCACCTCATCGAGAATGTCAAACTCGCCGCTGGAAGGCGCAAAGAGGTAGATTCGGCTGCCCCAGCCATGGAAGTAATCGTAGTATTTCTGGTCGACTGAAGTCAGAGGTTCAATGACCTTGCCCCAATACTGCTTGTATCTTAATGGATACAGAGCAACATATCCATCAACAGTCTCCAATCCATAGGCGTTGGCGTATGCCGGATGAAGCTCGTCATGATAAACTGTGGCAACCCGGAATGGGTCCGCGTTTACATGCCCGGCTAACATTTGAAGCTCAGGATTCTGATATAACATCGCGTAGCGAGCACCACCCACCCATTCCCTGTAGTGATTGAGCTTGATGCCGACAGAGAAGAAGACTAAGACACATATAGTGAGAACACACATTATTGGCGTGACGCTATACTGTATCCGATTGCGTAGGCTCTCGGGCACCGTAATCTTAACCCGACGTACAAGACTCAACCCATGGGCGCCAGCCACGACCGCAAAAAACGGGGCGAGAAGATAGAAACGGTCAAAATGGAAACTTGAAAGAGAGCCGAGGCTAGCCAATCTGAAGAAAGCAACCTCCAGAGCGCGTGCCAACATACAGAATGCAAGCAGCAACAGGACCATCAGCGGTGCACCCGAAAAAGGTCTCGACAGCACGACAGCTAGAATCGCTATTCCCAGGAGGACCCATATCATTGTTTCCGGGAGAGGCCCAAGCCCCACCATGAGAAGGACGATTACCGCTATACCAGTGAGAAGAATGCCCCTTACACGGAATCTGGATGCACCCAAGCCTAGAGTACTCAGCACCAGACCCCCCATCATAATTAGTATTCTGTAATCATCGAATACGGATACGGATTCCCACCGGTTAAGTGCCTTTAGTATACTAACCTCTCGTATCATCTGTTCGATTCGGTGTGAGATTTCAATCTGCGACAACGCAGCTAGAATCCATGGTATCTCGCCGATAAGCAGCACAACAGAGAACGTGGTAAAAAGTGAGACGAAGCGGAATGAGTATATGCGACGCACAAGAACGAACCAGGCCACGGACATAACTAGTATGAACGGTATGCTCAATGCGAAGCTGGACGAAAACAGAACGAAAACGCCGAGCAATCCTGCTCCGAGGTAAGCAATGAGTCCTTTCTTCTGGTGAACGTACTCGAGCGTCCACAGAATAAGGGGGAATCCTGCCTCTCCGGCAAACCCCGACTGGAAGTAGAAAAAGCATATTGAATATGCGAGTCCTGCAATAAGCGAAGCCAGCTCGCCTAATTTCAGATGATCCCTGCAGAGACGATAAGTAAAGTAACCCGCAATGAAGTGTTGAACAAATGCCGCTAGCCCTGCGGCCAGCCATCCCGGGGAAATGAGAAACAGAAGCATATCGGTCTGAAACAGTGGTCCAATAGCTGACAACCGATCGAGTCCACACGCTGCCAGGGTTGACCAATAGCTGAATCCATAGTCGCTGAACCCCTGTGCTGAACCCATCGACATGGGTAGATTAGAGTCTCCCCAATCGTGAATTCTGACATAAGAATACGGCCCAAGGACAAAGTATTCTAGTGTGAACCACAGTGCCCAAATGAGGAAAATGAGCCATGGGTTTTCGAGAAGGGTCTGGTAGATTCTCGAGACTTTTATTCTTATCAAGGTGACGCCTCAGGGTTGCTGTCAAAAATAGCTACTGTCGTCCTAGAGCCCAAGTAGCCTTATTCTTCCTAGTGCCTGAAGCCTATAAGGATATGTGCCACGTCATCATAGATACCTTCAGACATCGGTTTAGTTCATTTTTGATCTTTAGGAGCTTTCTACACTCTCACCCCTCTTCGTTAGGTGCAGTTGTCCTCGTATGCAGATAACCCAGCTAGTAGCACTACTAGGGCAATTAAAAGGATTAGCCTCTTCACTTCCACTACCTCATTATATGCCATCTTTGCTTGAAATAGAAGACTTCCAGAGCTAGAAGTCGTTTTGATGGATTAATCTATCAAATTGAATCTCAATCTCAGTCTAAATCTATCCGTAACAACCTCCAGCAGCATCTCACTTCCCAGGGCATCGCCACCGCAATCTACTACCCACTGTCCATACACTTTCAGGACGTATTTAAGCCATTTCCTTGTGTCCTGAACTCGGCGTTGATAAAATAGCATAAGTAGTCAAGTCGATAAGTATGTTTCACGCAATAAGCTGAGATTAAGGATGCTTCTTGAAGTTTACTTCGGGGCACAAAACAGGAACAACAAGTACCATCAGTTCAGGGTAATAAACGTATGAAGAACATTTTGGAAGAGATTGAAGCAAATTACCCTGTCGAGAAAGTACTGGTCAATGGGCATCAAGTCTGGTCATATTTGCGAATACGTTACTTTCGCGCATATCGGACAAAGGAAGCGTCTAAATGGGGAGAAGGAAAACCAAAACCCGAAGCTCCTTCTTCCCTCCAAAGGCGAAAGCAAAGTTTGATGCAAAGGCTTATGTACAAGCTAAAGTACATGCTGGTACTTGTGCTGAGGCTAGTGCGATTGCTAGGGCTAGCGCGAACGCTAATGAAAAAGCTGAAGCGAATGCTAAGGCGAGTGCAAAGACTAAAACGGCTGCAAATCTTCTACGGCTTTAAAAACTGGTTCGGCAATTATGAGTACATCGCTTTATCCCACAGCGGAGAGAGAAGAAACGTCGATGGCAAGTTCTTCAACAAGTTGATTGATCCAGTGATTGACCAGTTAGGCCGCGATAAAGTCCTCTACATAGAAAGTGTATCCGCTTTGCCTTGTCCTATTGAGAAAGTGCATACTAAGAATATCGTTTCCCTTGGGTTGCTCATACTGTTAGCAAATATAGTGGCAAGATTCATGCCTGGGAAGTGTGAGATTCAGGGTAAGGCTATCCTGGAGAACATACAACAAGATTACGGATTACATGTTGATGACTCGCGGTGGATAAAACACTTCAACGCCCAGAGAAAGGTCTTCTCTTTAATGTTCCGCAGGATTAAGCCCAAGGTAGTATTGGTCACCGACTATACCAGCTACGCTCCCGCGATTAAAGCCGCTAAGGAGCGTGGAGTAAAAGTGATGGAGTTTCAACATGGCACCATAGGCAAAGAGCATCCGTCATACAATGTTGGTGTCGAAATTGATAGAGGTTGCTTCCCGGATTATTTGCTCGTATTTGGCCCGAGAGAGCTGGAAACCTTCGCTAACTCACGATTTATTGAAGCCGAGAATGTTCTACCCATCGGTAGCTTCTACATAGAGCATGTCAGAAATAACTATGTGCTGGAAAGTAGTTTGGTTAAGAAACTAGAAAACTATGACCGAACCGTAGGAGTTACTCTCCAGCCGGTAATTGAAAAACGCACTATCGAGTTTATAGTCCAGGCGGCAAATCTGGACCAACGCATTTTTTACATATTAATTCCCAGGGCATCCGAAGAGGCAGAATACCGCACCTTGGGACTTCCCGGCAATGTAGCTGCTGTCACCAATAAAAATTTCTATGAGCTTATGATGTACGTTGATTTTCACGCTACCGTGTATTCAACCTGTGCATTGGAGGCGCCTTCACTTGGAGCGCAGAATATTTTAATTAATATTGACAACTTGGCGAAGAAATATTTTGAAGCTTTGTTGTATGATAATCGAATTACATGCTATGCTGATACGCCAGAGGAGTTTGTACAAATAATAAGTACCTTCCAGAGGCTTGATAGAGCTACCGTGAGCAAGCTTAACCAAGATATCATTGCCACGGATTATGAACAGAATATTGAGAAGTTAATCAGCGAACACCTTCTTGACGAACGTGAGGGATGAAAAAGATGAGTGATGGCCATACTAAAGTAAGCAAGAAACCGAACATCCTGGCCATCATCCCTGCGCGTGGAGGCTCTAAGGGCATACCAAAGAAGAACGTCCGGCTGCTGGGTGGTAAGCCATTGCTAGCCTACAGTATAGAGCACGCCCTCCAGGCACGGCAGATAAATCGCACCATAGTATCAACGGATGATGCCGAAATTGCTGAGATAGCCCGCCGGTATGGAGCGGAGGTGCTGATGCGGCCTCCAGAGCTTGCGACAGATACCGCCAGTACCGAATCAGTCCTTCTTCATGTCCTGTCTGTCCTGGAGCAAGAGGAAGGATATATGCCTTCGTTGGTTATTCTCTTACAACCTACCTCACCGCTGCGGCAGCTTGACGATATTGATAAAGCTATTGATACCCTTAATACCGCCAGTGCCGATTCATTATTTTCCTGCTATCGCTCACACACCTTCTACTGGCGACTGCAAGACGGTCGACCAGCATCAGTAAACTACGACTACCTTCATCGTCCCAGAAGGCAGGACATGGCGCCAGAGTACATTGAGAACGGTTCTATCTATGTAACGAAGCCCGAGATTCTCAAGCAATATGGAAACCGGCTGGGAGGCTGCATCTCATTCTACGAGATGGACCTGCTGGACTCATTTCAAATCGACGTCGAAGAGGATTTTTTACTGATAGAACAATTGCTGCATCTACGATATCGCAGCTTAGCGGTTAAGAAACTCAAAGGAGTCCAGCTACTGGGGCTGGACTTTGATGGTGTCATGACCGACAACCGTGTATTGGTATCCCAGGATGGTGTAGAGTCTGTGGTGTGTAATCGGGGGGATGGGTTGGGCATAGAGAGATTAAAGAAAGCGGGTATTCCCGTGGTCGTGGTCTCTAAAGAGTCTAACCCTGTCGTCTCGGCACGATGCCATAAACTCGATATTCCCTGCTTCCAAAACGTGACCGACAAAGTGGCCGCGCTCAAGCAGGCAGCAGAAGCACACAATGTTGAGCTTGACAAAGTGGCCTATGTTGGCAACGATGTCAATGACACAGCTTGCATTGAGGCTGCCGGTGTGGGTGTAGCTGTTGGTGATGCCTATCCAGAGGTAAGAGCAGTGGCCGATATTGTTACTCGAGCTACTGGGGGTGAGGGTGCCGTGCGGGAGATATGCGACCTGATTTTAGAAAGCATGCAATTACAATGAAGGAGGATAAGGACTATGGCTGTTTTTATAACGGCTGAAATAGGGATAAATCACAATGGAGACCTTAACATTGCTAAAAAGCTAATCGACGGGGCTTCTTTTGCCGGCTGTGACGCGGTCAAATTTCAAAAGAGAAACCCTAAAGTTTGTGTTCCCCCCGAACAGGCTAATACAATGAGAGAGACTCCGTGGGGCTCGATGACATATTTGGAGTATCGTTACCGGCTGGAATTTGGTAAGGAAGAATATGATGAAATCGACCGCTATTGTACAGAGAAAGGTATAGAATGGTACGCTTCATCCTGGGATATGGACAGTCAATTATTTTTAAGGAAGTATAACCTCAGGCACAACAAAATCGCTTCAGCGGTGTTGACTAACATCAAGCTCCTGGAAACGGTAGCCGAAGAAAAAAAATACACCTTCATTTCTACCGGGATGAGTACGATGGCTGAGATTGAAAAAGCTGTAGATATATTCAGAAAGCATAATTGCCCTTTTGAGCTTATGCATTGTAATAGTTCCTATCCGATGAAAAATGAGGAGGCCAATCTGTGCTGTATCATTACCTTGCGTGAGAAATTTGGGTGCAATGTGGGCTATAGCGGACACGAGACAGGATTGCAGATAAGCCTAGCTGCGGTAACTCTTGGTGCAACTTCCTTGGAGCGACACATTACACTTGATAGAGCTATGTATGGTTCAGACCAGGCGGCATCACTCGAACTCCCGGGCTTACTTCGTTTAGTAAGAGACGTGAGGGTAATCGAACAGGCTCTGGGTGACGGAATAAAATGCGTATATGAAAGTGAGAAGGCTAATTTGAAAAAATTGCGCCGCACTGAGTAATAGGTTTCATTCCACCGGGCAGAGAGGCGGCTAACATGCTCAAACTGAAGTTGACCGCACACACGATTGCTCGGCAGATGTTTTTCATAGATGATTAAAAAGGCGTTTAAGTACATCAGGATAATGCTAAACCCTGTTGCTTTCGAAAGGGACAGGGCAAAGCTTCAGGCGTCTGTCAAGAAGAAAGATAGGAAGATTGAAGCATTGCAGGTTAAAGTCGAGAAGAAAGATAGGAGGATTGAAGCATTGCAGGGCAAAGTCGAAAAGAAGGACAGGCAGATTGAGAAGAAAGACAGGCAGATTGAGGCCTTGCAGAGTATAGTTATGGCATCAAGGAGTATTTCTCCATATATGTTATCGGAGAGGTTTCAGGCGAACGGAAAACCAAACATCGAGCTAACCGCGTTACAGGTTGAAATGAAGAACCAGATAGAGACAAAAGTAAAGCAGGGCATCTATCCCTTTGAAAAAGTCCCCTGCTGCGTTTGCGGTGGTCAGAAATTTGAGGCATTGTCTGAAAAAGACCGTTATGGGTTATACGCCCCGGTGGTTATTTGTGTAGGCTGCGGTTTAGTTCAGACAAATCCAAGGATGACAGAAGAAGCTTATCAACAATTTTACGAGATTGAGTATAGCAAGTTATATATAGGCGTAGATAATCCACACGATTACCATTTTAACAAGCTGTACAAGCGGGGACGCAGGATATACGATTACATAGAACAGAGTCTGGAAGCACAGCTAAATCAATCAAGGATTCTTGAGGTTGGCTGTTCGTCAGGGGGTATATTACAGTATTTTAAGGAACAGGGGAATCAGGTCCGTGGCTGTGATTTTAACCCAGAGACTGTAAGATTTGGCAGAGACCGGTATAACCTTGAGCTACAAGTAGGGACAATCTATGATATAACTTTGAGCTGGAGACCAGACATAGTAATCTATTCTCATGTGCTGGAGCATATATTAAACCCGGTCGAAGAGTTAGAAAAAGTCCGCTCAATAATGGCCGAGAATGCTATTCTCTATATTGAGGTGCCAGGCATCAAGCATATATCCAAACAGTATGACTTTGATCTCCTAAGTTATCTTCAGAATGCGCATGTCTACTACTTCACTCTAACCACCTTGAAAAATCTCCTGAAGAAGGCAGGTTTTGACTTTATCCATGGCGATGAATTTATCCGCAGCATTTTTAGAGTAGCTGCTGAACCGCAGCAGAATACTAGAATAGAAAACGATTATGAGGCAGTAATTAAGTTCTTAAGAATGTTCGAAGACACATTGAAGGAGATGGTCGTGTCTCAGAAGCTCTAAGCTTCTCCCCCATCTTTGCTGGGGTATTCAACGGGGCGTGAAATGCATTTTAAGTTCGACTCAGATTACATTCACCGCGCTCGCCAGCGTGTGGCTATGGTAGTAGGGAGTATGGCTGGATACTATGACCCTCGCATGCTCAAGACAGCGGGCACGGTAAGCAAACTCGGCTACCAGGTCTGTCTCTACTGTCTGAATAACAAAGATGCCGCTGCCAAGATAGAGGGCTATCCCTTTGAAATCGTGCTTCTGCCCAATCCCCGCTTTGAACTGATGCGCTCGGGGAGGTGGTCTGCCGTTGTGGAAGATAGAGATTGGGATGAGTTCACCCACATCTTCGCCAGGCACCTCTTGGAACAAATTAAGCAAAAACCACCGCAATTTCTGCATACCCATGATGCGATGGGTTTTGCCATCGGTGGCAAAGTGTACCACCACTCTGATAAAAGTACCTTTTCTTGGATTCACGACATACCTGAGTACACGCGCGGAGACATTTCACTCCCCGAGAGTGTGAGGAGTTTTCTTTCCATTGTCGAAGAAAAATTGATACACAGCCCTGGTGCCCTCACCTGTGTATCGTCAGCGCTGAACGAAATACTGCAGGATTTCTATTCTCTAAAAACAAAGCCGTCCCTCGTACTCAACGCACCGCGCTGTTCCGATTTTGACCGTTACCATCCCAGGGATGTGCGAACTGCCCTGGGTGTTCCGCAAAATGTGCCACTGCTTGTCTATTCGGGCACGGTGAGACCGTTGCGCAGCCTTGAAACGCTGGTTGAGGCGCTTCCATTGCTGCCTCAAGTTCACGTGGCTATAGTCACCAATTCCGCAGGAGAATACGTCGAGGGGCTTAAGACATTAGCCCAAAATTTGGGTGTGAATAATCGCATCCACCTGCACCCCCTTGTGCCTTTCTACAATGTTACGTCCTTCTTGAGGACAGCGACGGTCGGCATTAACCCCTTACAGCGCTATGCCAATGTAGAACTCGGGTTATACCAGAAGGTGTTTGAGTACCTGCACGCCGGCTTGCCTCAAGTGGTGAGCAACAACCGTGCCGTAGAAGAATTCGTCAGCCAGTATGACTGCGGTCTTGTGTTTGAGGCTGGCGATGTCAACTCGCTGGCTGAAGCGGTAACTCGCGTCCTGGACCGCCTGAATTCCGAGCCGTCCTGGCGTCAGTCTATACAGGCTCTATCGGAGCAATACTGCTGGGAAAGGCAGGAGGATGTTATCGCCGACGTATATGATGCCCTAACACCTCGTAAAAGCGGCAACAACGATTCATTGGAGGAAGGAAAAAATTACCGGGTACTCCATCTTCCGACGGCAGGGGCGGGTCAGCCGGACGCTCTCACCAATGCTATGAAGAAGCGAAGAGTTTCGGCATCCTCGCTGATGGTCAGCGGTGGCCGGTTTCAACATCACGCTGATTACACATTGGAAAACGTGCCTAACGACCTGGATGCTACCAAGCAAATCTTGAATGAACTCATCGAAGAACACGATGTATTTCACTTCCACAGCCGGCCATTATTATTTTCTTACCGTTACTCTTATCCGACGGGCATGGACCTGCTACTGCTGCGTGCCGCCGGGAAGAAGGTTTTCTTTCATTTTCGCGGCTTTGAAGCCCGGCTTGCCTCCGTCTTCGAGCGCTGGTCACCCTATAACTATGTCAGGGACAATCCAGACAATATTGTTCGCAATTTTAGGGAGAACAAGCAAAGGCTTTTTATCGAGTTTGTCAGTGGAGTCTGTAACGGAGTATTTGTAACAGACCGCGAGCTGCAGACATATGTCCCCGGGGCGTTGATTATGCCGTGCGTTGTAGACCTGAAAAAGTGGGCATTTGTCGGCACGGAACCATCAGAAGTACTCCGTGTAGTCCACGCTCCTACCCGGCGTGTTGTAAAAGGTACCAAATATGTCCTCTCGGTTGTGGAGCAACTGAGGTCGGAGGGCATAGGGATTGAACTTCGGCTGGTGGAAGGAGTTCCCCATAATGAGGCGAAAAAATTATACAAGTGGGCAGACGTGGTTATAGACCAGCTCAGGGTTGGCTGGTACGGAGTCGTGGCTGTTGAGGCTATGGCTCTAGGAAAGGCAGTCGTTTGCTACATCCGGGACGACCTCAAGCACTACCTGCCGCATCCTCTGCCACTGGCGGTGGCAAACCCGGAGAATCTGTACCATGTTCTCAAGGATTTAGCGCTTAATCCTGAAGAGGTGCGCTCGCTCGGACTGCGGGGACGGAAATATGTTGAGGAACTCCATGACGCCAAAAAAGTAACTGAAATCCTTTTGCGGGTTTATGAGGCTGGGGGGAATCCATTTGATATTGATAAAGCAGTTAAGTTGCTTTCCTTTCAAAGAAAGCCATTGATTAGCAAGGAGTTTATTAGAAAGCTTTGGATGAGAAAAGCTTATGTGAATAAACGGAATTTTGTTGCTTTCCTCCGCATGCTTCGCAGTGATGGATTGCGCGTGGCTGTACGCGAAACTTACGACCTGTTTTTCAGCTGACAAACCGTTATGATACACTATTTTATGAATATATACGGCGAATGAGAAAGAGACCGCTGTATCTCGGACAGCAGAACTAACCAGTATTTGAGATTGATTTAAGTTGAGCTAACGCACCGATGATAGAACAGCTTAAGAACATCTGGGAGAGACGGGAACTGCTGTACTACATGGTCAGGTTCCAGATGAAGGCTGAGAAAAAGAACAAGGTCCTCGGCTTTGTTTGGAGCTTTTTGGACCCGCTCCTGTTGATGCTCACCTATATTGTCCTGGTGTCCTATATATTCGGGCGGGGTGGTCCCCAGTTCCCGGTGCTGCTTTTTACCGCCCTGATTTCCTGGAGGTGGTTCACCAATTCCCTGAGACGTTCGGTTAACTCTGTAACTTCAAAAGTGGGGCTGATACAGAGCGTACGCTTTCCACTGGTTATACTGCCGCTGTCCGGTATTATTATCGGTTTTTTTGACTGGCTTTTCGGCTTCGCTATTCTGGTGCCCATGCTCTTCATATTCAAAGCATCGTTTACGGTGAACGTACTCTGGCTGCCGGTGCTCTTACTCATCCAGATTATAGGCACCATCGGAGCCTGCCTGATAGCGGCTGTCTGGGGGACTTACCTCTCAGACCTGAGCAATATCATCCAGTTCGCCATCAGGATATGTTTCTATTTGACACCTATTATATGGGCAGTCGAGGAGAGAATCCCGGAGAGGCTTATCCATCTGTACATGTTGCTCAATCCCTTTGCCGGTTTGCTGGAATCATACAAAAACGTGCTGATTCGCGGCGTGCCGCCCAGCGAGTATGCCATAGTGGGCGTGGCGCTCTCCTGTGTCGTTTTTGTGGTCGGGCTGTGGTACTTTTCCAGGGATGAGCACAAGCTGGTGAAGGCGATTTAGAATGATCGAAGTCGATGACCTGGGAATCAGGTTCAAGATGGAGAAGCGCCGGCGCTCCGGGGCGCTCTCTTTTCTTCTCGAGAGGTCTCAAAACCGGCAACGGTCGCCTCGTGAGTTCTGGGCGCTCAGGCATGTGAGCTTCACCGTGGAACGCGGGGACACCGTGGGCGTCATCGGCAGGAACGGCTCGGGCAAGAGCACTTTGTTGCGGGTGATAGCCGGGGTCTATCCGCCCGACGAAGGCAAGGTCTCAATTGGCGGTGAGGTCTCCACCCTCTTCTCGCTGGGCGCCGGCTTCCAGACCGAACTTTCCGGGCGTGACAACATCTATCTGAACGGCATTATGGTAGGTCTGACAAAGGATCGAATCGAAGAACTACTTGACGTCATTATCGAGTTCGCCGAACTGGGTGATTTCATCGACATGCCGGTGAGGACTTATTCATCGGGCATGCGTGCACGTCTCGGCTTTGCTATTGCCATGCATAGCGATAAGGACATTGTGTTGATTGACGAGATTATGGGCGCCGGCGATGTCGCGTTTCGCCAGAAGGCCGAGGCTGAGATGAGCCGGATTATCGGCGAGAGGACAGTGATATTGGTGAGCCACAACATGAGCGCTATCGAGCAATTTGCCAACAAGGCAATCTGGTTCGACAAGGGCGTTATTGCCGGCATGGGGGAACCGAAAAAGGTGGTAGAGCAATACCTGGCAGCATCCAAGGTAAAGAAACCGCCTCCGGATAAAGAGGATTGGGCTGTTGCTTGAATAATGCGGTCACCTAGCGCGGAGCAGGGAACAGACAAGAGAAGCCTAATTATGAAGGTATTGATGTTTGTTGCCAATTCTCTTACCAACGACCCACGCGTTTATAGTGAAGCCACTTCCTTACTTAAAGCCGGCTACGGGGTTACCGTAGTTGCCTGGGATAGTAAGCGAGAAAATCCTCCCCGGCAAACCTGGGATGGAATTGACATTGTGCGGGTAAGGACAAGACTGTCCCCCAAGTACGGTGCCGCCTCGTGGTTGTGGAACGGCTTTAATTTGCTCCTGTGGTGGCAGCAAGCTTATCGCCGGGCACTGCTATTAAACAAGAGCCTCCGCTTTGATGTTATCCATTGTCATGATTTTGACACACTGGCTATTGGCACCATGCTTAAGCGAAAGCTCAAGATACCTTTAATCTATGATGCTCATGAGATATACGGTTATATGATGGCCAGGACTTTTCCTCTCCGGGTAGCCAGCATATTCTTATGGCTAGAAAAGCGCCTTGTAACAAAGGCTGATAGAATCATAAACGTCCACGAAGCACAAAAAAGATACTTCTCCACGATAACGGACAGGCCAATTTCCATAATTATGAACTGCAAACCGCTGCAAAGCATGGAATATCAGCCTGCTGATAACGAGGGAAAGTTCACCGTGCTTTATATCGGAGCCCTGCACAAGGGGCGGGCAGTCCCCATGCTTGTTCAGGCAGTAAAGCGATTACAGAGCGTCCACTGTATCATTGGCGGCATCGGGCACCCGGACTACGTTCAGGCGCTCAAGGAAGAATGCTCCAGGATTTCCAATGTCAGCTTCCTGGGCAGGGTGCCTTTAGATGAGGTCATACCCATGACCAGGAAATCTGATTGTGTCTTCTTAATGGTAGACCCAGCAGACCTTAATAACAGGATGGGACTAGGAAACAAGCAATTTGAAGCCATGGTCTGCGGCAGGCCGATAATCTGCACCAGGGGGACTTATTCCGGTGAGTTAACTGAGCGAGAAGAAGTTGGCTTGACGGTGGAATATACTGAAGAGGCTTTGAAGCAGGCCATAATCAAACTTCGGGATAACCCCGGCTTAAGGGAGAAGCTAGGCAGAAATGCGTTGGAGGCAGCTATAGCCAAATATAACTGGCAAAATGAAGAGATGAAACTTCTGGAGCTTTATAAAAGCCTTCAAAATGAGAGCCAGCTTAGCGGGTAATGATATCCAGAATTGCGGCAAACTTCTTTGCCATCTCCCGGTGGCTGTATTTATTGGTCTCAGCTTCATCGCCGCTGTAGCTTACAGCGCCGGTTGACTTGTATTCTTGATAGAATCGTAGTAGCAAGGCCTTTATATCTTCCTTGGTTTGCCCGGAGACACCGGCTTTAGTTTCATTCAGTAGCTGGTCAACCACATCCGCAAAGCCACCCACGGCAAGTACAGGCCTCCGGGCGGCTAGGTATTGGAAGATTTTGGCTGAATAGGCCCCTCTTTGTTTGGGGTCATCCCACTTTAATAATAAGAGTAACTGCGACTCTCTTTGCTTTTCCAGGGCAATTTCCCTGAGTACTATGCCGAACTGTCGGACTATGCCTGTTAGTCCATAACGTTCTGCTTGCTTATCTATCCAGCCTGCCTCAGGTCCGTAGAATCTCACTTCTATATCGCCGGCATCCACGCTTCCCTCGGTAATCAAGTCATGCAAAGCATCAAAAAGAGGCTCCGGGCTTTGCTTGCCGGGGTACAGAATGCCGGTATAGGTTATGGTGAATTTGTCGGTTAGATTTCCCGGGGTGGTGTTTACCTCCGCCGGGTCAAATCCGTTGGGAATGCTGTGCACAGACTTTTGCCTGTGGAGGCTGCGCAAATCGTCTGCCCAAGGCTGGGATACTGTCACCAGTGCGTCAGCCATAGATAGCGTATTTAGCTCCAACCTCCTCGCGATAACTTTATGTAAGGGACCATATAAGTAGTAGTGATGTTGCGTCCACAAGTCCCGGAAATCGGCAACCCAGGGTATTTTGAATTCGTCTTTCAGCCTTTTGGCGATAATATGGCCGGTCCCAGGGGGTGAAGTGCTGATCATCGCCTTTATGTCTTGCTGTCGCAGGATATCCTTGCCTGCTTCGACAGCGAAGCGCCGCCAGCCCTTTTGTGGGTCGGGATAGGCAATAATTCCCGCGATAACTGGCAATATAAAGTCCAAGGGAGACTTTTCTGACCTTACCTTTAACTTATTCTTAACTTGAGCTATTAGGGGAATTTGAGAATCCAGCTTAAGCAGTCTTTTCCAGAAGCCGAGGGAATCATGATATTGCGTCTCGATAACTTCAAAGTGCGGGTCTGGCTTGCCAGGCAAGGCTGCTGTCAAAATTACCGCCTCCCACCCGAATTCCGGTAAGTACCTGGCAAGACCCAACGGGCGTAGACTAGCTACAGCAGGATGGGGCGGAAAGTGATATGTTATAATAAGAACCCTTTTCATAGTCGGCCACTCAAGGAATATCCTCAGCTAATTTCATCACCGATAAGCGAGAGTTATTCATTATCATTTCTCAACCAGGCTAGTATACAATTTTATATATTCTCCGGTAATTTTATCCCAATTGAATTTTCGCTCAGCAAGTATTCTGGCGTTTTTCCCCAGTTTTTCTCTTAGTTCGGCATTGGTGCATAATCTACACAATTCTTCTGCCAGTTGTCCCGCGTTTCTTACTTTAACCAGGATTCCTGTTTTATCCGTTGTGATGATTTCCCTTGTGCCGCCGACATCTGTGGCTATTATGGGAAGGCCGATGCTCCCGAGAAACTCATCATTAGTATTTTCATAACAACTCCAGTGGATACCACCAGCTTGCTAGCGGGAAGAAAGTAGCTCTGTTCGCACTTCAGGAAGGGCCCCCCCTCACCTTGCTGGAGGTTGCACACTTTTCGCCGTCATCTTTTCGTAAATCCCCAAATATTCTGCCACGCATTTATCCCAGCTAAATATTTTGCGCCGACTGTTTTCCCTTTCACCTCTGTAAACCTTCTCCACTCCTTCTGCTAACGCCTCTGAATTCCGCGGCTCAACCAGGACATACCTCCCGGAGACAACCTCAGGCAAAGAGGCTACATTTGATGCTACTACAGGTTTGCCCATAGCGCAAGACTCAGCAGCAGTAAAGCCAAAGCCTTCTGATAAGGAGGGGACAACGACACAATCCGCGGCGGCAATGTAGCCCGGCAGCTCATTTCGCGGCACAGGGGTGAGTAAAATAATGCTATCCTCGATACCCAAATCCCTTATCATGCGTCTGATATTTTCGTATCTGTCCTTGGAGTCATGTGCCAGAATCATGAGAAGCTTTGAAGCAGGTACCGCCTTTCTAATTAGCGGAACTGCCCGCACCAAGTATTCAACACCCTTGGAAACACCTGGGCGACCATAATACATGTAGACAAATTCACCGCTCAATTTCAGCTTTTGCTTTATCAACTTACCATCAGTCTTGCCTGGATTAAACAGGTTATAATCAATGCCGTTATACACAACCGTGATTTTCCCTTGATCAATGCCGAAGCTTTTCAGACAGTCGGCGGTATAGTGGGATACAGTAATGTATCTGTAGAATGGAAGAGCAAAGATGAGGCGTTCGAGCAGTCGGTGTAACCTGGCGTTTAACCAGCCCATGCCAAGCAAATCCTTCCAGCGGGGACCGAATACCTCGTGAACAGTTATCACACATGGTTTTCTTCTTAATTTGGCGGCCAGCCAGGCCGGGAAAGCACCATTGTATGTCGTGGTGTGGATTAAATCGGCCTGCCGGGCAAGCTGAAAAGCTTTGGGGATGGAGAGAAAGGTGAACCAGTACCTGGCTCCTCTATTGGGAACCTTCACTCGGTGAGCTTTCACTCTATTGATTACCTCAAAGGCTGGCGTATCCGGTAATCTGAGAGTCACCACGGTTATATCATGTCCTCTGGCAGCAAGCCCTTCACAGAGATTTTTAAATAAGACTTCAGCGCCGCCGATATGGGGTGGATAGTATTCGAGAACAAATAGAATATTCATTGGCCTCTACTCGCATAAGCTTTTATCTCCAACAGTTGTCAGTCAATAGTTTAAGGTCGGGAGTTAGATTAGTCAAGATGAAGGTTAGAGTATTCAGGCAGTCCCTAACCGTCATTGTGAGGAGCCCTTTCGTTGCAAAGCGATGTGGCAATCTGTGGGGGTGGATGCAGGGTGTTGGGATTGCTTCGTCGCTTTGCTCCGCGCAATGACAGAGGGGGGTATGCCTTGCGAAGACAGATAGGAATTGCTCAAGAATCTCAGGACGCTCTACAGTCATGATTTATGGCGTTATTAAAGGAAATCGGTATTAAGAAGGATACCATGTCACGCAAAATTCTAACGGGCAGCCGCTCTATTCTCCGTTCAGCCTCCCTGTGATAAACTATGAATACAAGCTGAATTTTTCTCATACAAACCAGAAAACCCTCCGTGTGGATCGTTAGGTATCATACTAGCTTTCCCAGTCGTACCAAGAACTTGAATGCGATTTCTCACTCCTACCGCCGCCGACGCCACACACTATTTCGCAACCAATTTCTTTACATACTTCAATTTCCTCTTCCGGTAAGTTAGTTAAATTCCTGTCTCCGCCTTTGGCGAAGATGTGCGGTTTGACTATCTTCAGCGTTTCCGATATTCCCCTACCAGTATCTATCGATACAACGACAACGTCTACTGTACGTAATTCGCTCAGTATTAGTGCCCTGTCCATAAGTGGGTATCTTCTCCGTCCTTCAAGTTTGGTCCCCTTTCTCTTCATTAGAAGCTGGGCATCATTATTTAGCAGTACCACGAGTAAGTCTCCCAGCTTTCTTGCCGCTTGAAAATAAACAAGATGAGCTGGTGTTGGTGGATCGAAATATCCAGATACGGCTATCACCTTCCCCCTTTCCTTCAAGGCTTCAAAAAATTTGATGCGTTTATCCGGATGCAGTATAATCATGGACTTCCAGAAGCTCTCCCATAATCATTCTCGACTCGCACCACGTCTTCCGCTTCGGGAGTGGAAACTTCAACAAGAGTCGTATCTTCTATCGCCTCTACCCGGTGAATAGTCATCGGTTCTACGTGGTAACTACAGTCTGGCACCAAATGGAAAATACTGGTCATATTGCCATTCTCAATTATCAAACTAGCTCTCCCCTTCAAGCAATAGAAGGTCTCGTCTTTTTGTTTGTGATATTGCAGACTTATACGATGCCCCTTTTTTATGAACAGAATCTTGCCTATGTATTTCTCGGTAACGGCAAACAGAATTTCATGGCCCCAAGGTTTTTCTATTCTTTCTAATTTACTACAACTCCTCTCTTAATTTTCTATTTATTTGGCCCATCTTTTTCCATTTTACCATAAAATCCTCAGTAGCTAGATCATTTCAATCTCAGGCAACGGAAATATAAATCTTCCTCCTCCCAAGGGAAAAGCCTTCTCCCTTTCGATAAACTCACGCCAGAAATGCCAGGGCAGGACAAGGAAATAATCCGGCTTTGCTTTCCGGGCCTCCTCCCTAGAGTCAGGAGTTGGATTAGTCAAGATGAAGGTTGGAGTATTTAGGCAGTTCCTAAACCGTCATTGCGAGGAGCGTAGCAGATGGAAAGGGAAAACGGCTCGCGACGACAAAGGAGAACACACGTCAGGTTTATTTTCGCTGGCTTCGACACTGGAGCTAACGGTGTCCTGAATGATGTTATTGGTTCTTGATGGGCTGATTTATGCTCCGGTTATTTTCGCCTGCTTAAGGCATTCAGGATTATGCCGGTGAAGATGCTCAACATACCAGCGATGATGAACAGAGTGGTCAGTACGGTGCTGCCTATAGCCAGGTTGCCTGTTGTGGTAGCTATATTAAGCACCCTGATGCCGATGATGAGACCAACCACCAGTAAGATACCACCTGCCAGCCCGAAGAAGAACATGGGTCTCCTCTGCGAAATCATGGCTATTATCCGGCTGAGAACGTCTATGCCATGTCTTATCGGGTTGAGGGTCGACCCATCTGTGGTATATATGTTTGAGATGGGCACCTCAGTTATCCTGAGGTTCTTCTCCGCAGCGCGAACTATCGTTTCTGACGACACAGCCATCCCACTTGCCTTTAGCTCTAGCTCAGATATAGCTCTTTTGGAAAAGGCCCTGAAGCCGCATTCGGAATCGGAGATGTTGGCTTTTGAAGCGAGCCGAGTTGAGCGCAAAATGACTTTTTGCCCGATGCGGCGGTAGATGGGCGTCTTAGCTTTCTGGGCCTCTCTGGAGCCGATGACAAGGTCAAAACCCTCCGAGACGGGTTTGATGAGAGCGGGAATCTCATTGGGATTGTGCTGGGAATCGGCGTCGAGGAGAACCAGGACATCAGGCTTTTTCTTTTTTGCCTCGGCCAGTATGCTCCGAACGGTTGCTCCATAGCCTCTGTTTTGATTGTGTCGGATTACGGTGGCACCAGCAAGCTCGGCAATATTGGCGGTGTTGTCCGTGCTTCCGTCATCAACCACGATAACTTCATCCACATATTGCCTTGCCTGGAGAACTATGCTCCCAACATAGCCTGCTTCATTATAGGCGGGTATGCCAGCCAGGACTCTAATCCTTTGTCTTTTGTTTGAAGTCTGAAGCCCAGGGTCTTTCATCTATGCCTACTTCACGGTTACCGATTTTGCCAGGTTGCGAGGTTTGTCAAGGTTATATCCTCGATTGACAGCAAGTAGTAAACTGTTCCACCTTGCCGTGCGCCCACGCTTACAGTAAGCAACCCTTTATCTTGCATAACACCTAGAATGATAAGCCGTAGCCCCATTTATTGCAAGCCCTGAGTTTGTTGAGCTATACTGGATTGGCTTTTCTGGAGAATAAAGTTATGAAAGTTTTGGTCGCCGGTGGGGCTGGCTTTATTGGCTCACACGTGGTTGACGCCTTGATACAGCAGGGTTATCAGGTGGTTGTGGTAGACAACCTATCCACGGGTCGCTTGGAAAATATTAACCCGGCAGCAACATTTTATCAGGCGGATATCTACAACTCTGAACTGGAGGGGATATTCGAAAAAGAAAGACCAGAGCTCGTTAATCATCAAGCAGCTCAAACGGTGATCCAGAAGTCGAACGAGGATCCTGCTCTCGATGCGCGGCAGAATATTTTGGGCAGCTTGAACCTCATCCTCCAATGTCTGCGGTTTGGAGTGAAGAAGACTGTCTATGCATCCTCTGGAGGGGCAGTATATGGCGAGCCAAAATATTGCCCTGTAGATGAAAGCCATCCCATAAATCCCATTTCCTATTATGGAATCTCCAAGCACACCGTGGAGCATTATCTTCATCTTGTCCATCTCCAACACATGTTGAGCTATGTGGTGCTGAGGTACTCCAATGTTTATGGGCCGAGACAGAACCCTAAAGGCGAAGCCGGCGTGGTAGCTATCTTCACTCGTCAAATGTTGCAGGGGGAGCGTCCTACTATATTTGGTAAAGGGGATAAAACTCGCGACTACATCCATGTATCTGACGTAGTGACTGCCAATCTTCTGGCGATGGAAAGAGACGGAAACGGCGTCTATAATATTGGCACTGGGGTGGAGACTTCAGATCAGGAAATGTTCAATCTCCTGGCGGAGTTAACGGGTTATCAGAGTAGTCCTCATTACGCGCCAGTACGGAAGGGGGAAATTTATAAGATTTGCCTCGATTGGTCCAAAGCCCAAAAAGAGCTTGGCTGGCAGCCTCAATTCTTGCTTAGAGAAGGGTTAAGGG
>Ga0209636_10000386_pt1 | contig 41960 bp, 34 predicted proteins | sample DeeMarSWOR152_54_FD_187464 | JGI IMG/M metagenome (GOLD analysis project Ga0209636, IMG submission 187464) | Marine sediment microbial communities from White Oak River estuary, North Carolina - WOR-1-52-54 (SPAdes) (version 2) | ecosystem: Environmental > Aquatic > Marine > Intertidal zone >... | reverse complement strand
ACACGGTCTCTAGCGGGACAGCGCAGGACCTGAACGACATATTCTTCGTTGACGTATCTAACGGCTGGGTCGTGGGGGAATCGGGGACCGTGTTGCGCAGCACCAACGGCGGCCTGACGTGGACACTTCAGGACAGCGAGGTCTCACTCAACCTTTCCGCCGTCTATTTCTTTAGCACGACGCTCGGGTGGGCCGTGGGCGGATTTCTGCCCGGAGAGGGCCAGGTTATCCTCAGAACTACCAACGGTGGTGCTACCTGGTCCGAAAGACCCGCCGTTTCCGGCTCGTGTCTTAGAGATGTCGTGTTCCTCACCTCTACTCTCGGACTCTGTGTGGGTGACAACGGGTTGGTAATTCGCTCTACCGACGGCGGTCTTACCTGGACTTCGGTCGGCCAGTCGGCCCTTCTCTCGTTGCGTTCTCTCGCATCGTGGAGCAGCGTTGATTGGTGGGCAGTGGGGGGCGAATTCGGCGCATCCGGCTATGTCCTCAGAAGCTCTGACGGCGGCGTCACGTGGTATCCATTCGAGGAAACCCCGCAGGCACTCCTATGCGTGGATGCCGTCGAAGGGTCGATCAGCGGTTGGGCCGGAGGTGAAGGCGGGCTCTGGGGGTACAGATAGCTTTGGGATCGCAGAGACGAGTCAGCGTAGGCAGTGTACTTCGGGTCAGAAGCTTCCTCGCCCTCAGTATCGGGCAAACTATCTCCCAGTTTGGTGACAGACTGAATCACATGGCCCTCATTGCGCTGGTTTCCGAGATGATGGCCGGTTCCACGTTTAAGTTCTCCAAGTTAATGATCTTCGTCACTATACCCGGTCTTATCTTTGGCCCCGTTTCCGGCGTGTTTGTGGACCGTCTTAATAAGAAGAAGGTGCTCATCTTTGTAGACGTGATGAGAGCGGCCCTGGTTCTTCTGATACCCCTGGTTTTCTCTCGTTACATCTCGCCCTTCATGTCCCCTTCGCAGGCTTCCCACGTCGTATTCGGCGTCGTGTTCCTTGTTTTTTCGGCCGGCCTCTTTTATTCTCCTGCGAAGCTAGCACTCATCCCGAACGTCATAGCAAGGAGAAAGCTCTTGATGGCAGGTTCGGTGGCTACGTTCAGCGCACGGGCATCGACCGTCATCGGTGCCGTCGCGGGCGGGATGATAGTCGGCTATCTTGGCTGGCGGATAAGTTTCTTTCTTGATTCGCTCACCTATGTCTTCTCTGCCGCGATGCTCCTTCTTGTGACGTACCGTCCAGCCGTGCGAAGTGAAGAGGACATAGTGGTTTCTCCTCCGCCAGAGGAACGCGGTGGATTCGAGGCGGCACTCAGGGAATCGAAGAAGATATTTCTGGAAGTGTGGGAAGGACTCAAGTTCGCCTTCACGCACAAAGTCACCGTGTTCGCATTTGCCACTGCAATTGCTCTCGCCCTTGCGGGTGGCAGTGTCTACGTCCTTGTTATCGTGCTGGTAAAGGAGGAACTCGGCAAAGGAATGGAGGGCCTTGGCACTCTCATCGGTTCTGTCGGCATTGGTATGATACTGGGCTCGATAATTGTCGGAAGATTCGGCCACGCTACGACCCAGAGGCGCCTGATGTTGACGGGATTGGCGATTTTTGGCGCGCTCATTGTCATTTTCGCCAGAATGAAGAGTCTCGTGTTGATGAACGCGCTGGCGTGTTTGGCCGGAGTATCTCTTTCACCTGTCCTCATCTGTTTGGATGCGTTGCTGCAGAAATCGGTGCCGGATCAGTTTCGGGGTCGCGTCTTTAGCGCGAGGGACAGTCTTCTAAACGGAGGCGTCCTCATCTCCAGTGTTCTGGTGGGCCTAGTGGCCGAGAATCTCAACAAGGCTACCACGCTCACCTTTGTAGGGATAGCTCTCATCATAATTGTTGCGGTCATAAGACATTTCTCGAAAGGACTTGAAGAAGGGTGAGTTCGTTGGTCGTTCATCTTGGTTAGTCACCGAAGGAGCGTTCCAGATGTCTAAGAGAAGCATCATCGTGATCCTGGTTCTGGTAGCAGTCGTGGCTGTTCTTGCCTGGGCGTTCGTGCCACGATTTTCAGAGATGGCACGTCAGAAGGAGCTGGATACTCTCAGGGCAGCACGTGACGAGACCGAACCGGCAGAAAGAATGAAGAAACTTCAGTCGTTTCTGGAGCAATTCCCGCGCGGAAAGTATCGAGGCTATGTTCACGGATACATCTTCGATACTTACGCGAGCCTCATGGACGATACCACTCGCGCCGTGGAGTATGCGCGGGACATTCTGGCCTCTGACGAGAGCCTTGACCAAAAGGGGCAGCTCTACCCAGAGCTTTTCAGTCTATGGGTGCAGACCGGCAACTCTGACAGCATTGTTGTGTTGGCTGAGGAGGTGTTGGAGCTCCCGCTGACGAATCCCTGGGTGTACATGGGAATGGGATACGAACTGGTTGAAGCCAAGCTGCATCCGACCGTGGCCGTGAAGCTCTGTGAGAAGGCCGTCGGCCTGGCGGAGGACGACTACGACAGAACCTATTGCCTTGCCACTCTAGGAATGGCGCATCTGAGGGCGGGCAGTCCCGAGGAAGCGGTGACGGCATTGGAGCAAGCGAAGGAGTTTTGCGGGGAAGAGCCTGACGAGGAGATTCTGAGGTACCTTGGAGAAGCTCAGGTAGCGCTGGGGCGCAAAGACGCCGCAATCGAGACGTACCTGCTAATGATGGAAACCGGTGAATACGACGATATTCGCTCTGAGCTGACCGGCCTCTATGTTGAGACGAAGGGGTCTGCGGAGGGACTCGACGCGGAAATAGAGGCACGAAGAGAGCGCAGGATGAGCCCCGCACCGGAATTCTCCCTTAGAGCCCTCGACGGAAAGCTCGTCTCTCTGTCCGACTACAAGGACAAAGTTCTTCTTCTAAATTTCATGAGTCCTACTTGAGGACCTTGTGTGGCGGAGTTTCCGCGGCTAGAAGAGCTCATGGCGAAATTCCCGCGCGATCAGTTTGAGGTAGTGGCAATCGACGATTCCAACCAGAAGAAGAAAATACTAAAGGTCGTGGAGAAGACCGAAGTGAGCTTTCCCGTCCTGCTTGACGACAAGTCAGTGGGAAGAGACCTTTACAAGATAAGGGGGACTCCGACTACTTACATAATCAACCAAAAGGGCCTCGTGGTGTTCAAGCATCTAGGCTACGTGCCGCAAATGGACGAGATGTTAGAGAAAGAGGTGCGGTCCCTCTTAGGAGGTCCTGCGTAGGGAGCTCACACTCGAGCCAGGCAGCCGAAACATGTCAAGTTTTCGTCGCTTCAAGGCGAAGGCTATACTGTTAGCACTTGTCTTACTTCTGGCAGGCCATTTTCTCGTCCTTCAGAGGACCGAGAACAGTACCGAGGAGTTTCTGCGCGCAAGGGGAGACTCTGTTGAGTACTTCCGGATGGCCGAGGGAAGCGGCCCCGCACCTACACCCTTTAAGTACAGGCCCCTCGTTCCGCTACTGGTATCGCTGATGCCTCTTGAGGCTGATACCGGTTTTCTCTTGGTGAGCTACTCGGCGCTGTTTCTTTGCTTTCTTCTTCTGTATCACATGCTCGACAGGTTCGGATTCGAGCAATGGACTGCGTTGAGTGGTCTTCTGGTGCTCTTCTTCTCTCAAGCCACTCTGTATCAGTTTCACAATCCTTTCCTGACTGACGCAGCTGGTTTCCTGTTTCTTTTCCTAGTTTTCTATTCTGCCGCGGAGCGCAAAGTTCTTCTCTTTGCGACCGCTGCGACAGCCGGTCTTCTCTGTCGCGAAGCGACCCTGTTCGTTGTTCCGGCCTACCTGCATACAAGACAGTTTCGTGCGTTCGTCATCGTTCTTCTGATCCTTCTTGCTGTTTTTCTTCTACCAAGGATTCTCTTTCAAGCCCCGGACACGGCCGAGGGCTATTTCGCGGCATACTTTCGCTGCGCCGGGGAGCTGGGGAGACTCGAGCAGCCCCTGACATATTTTAAGAACGTCTTCTTCACGTGGGACTTCGTCTGGCTGTCGGCGCTGTTGGGCCTCGTCGTCGTCGGGAAGGAGAGACTTCCTTTCTTTCTCCTTGCCTTGCTCTTTCTCGGGACTGGCGCCTTTCTCTCAGGGCTCGTGGCAACGGACGTTAGCAGGATGTTCTCCCTACTTGCTCCACCTCTGGTATGTCTCTCCGCTGCCTGCCTCGGAAGAGTCAGGGGCAGAAGCACGTTCCTGTGGTTTGCCGTGTTAGTCTTCCTCGCCTGGCGGGCGATTTTCTCAGTTCCCACCGTCATAAATCCCTCTGCCTACACCCTTGCAGGCTCCCTTACGGGAAGAAAGCTCGTGCTGGGCCTCTCACTCTTGCTTTTTTTCCTCTGTGCCCTCGTCCTCAGAAAGGACTTGAAGGAGGGGTGGGGCGACTGGCGGGAGCTCCTTGGCCTGGGCCGAAGTTAGCTTCGCAGGGGCTGCTCTGCCGCCACGGGTGTTCCTTTAGTCCCTTGGGCCGCTTGACCTTGCTTTTCGAGTGCGATGTGCTATACTTTAGGAGACGAGGCGCCGCGAGAGTGGCGGAACTGGCATACGCGCTGGATTTAGGATCCAGTGAGGAGACTCTTGGGGGTTCGAATCCCCCCTCTCGCACCACATCCTTAGCCAGCGCCTGACGATGGAACGGTGTATTGGAGAGAGAATTGATGAAGGTTGATGTAGAAGAGGGAACCCTCTGGAAGCGGACTCTCAGCATCGAGATACCTCCTGAAAAGGTGAGCGGCGAGATGGAGGCCGTGGTCAAGGAGTATAGAAAAAGGCTCGCCATACCGGGTTTTCGCAAGGGCCACGCTCCCGTCGGCCTGGTCCAGGCGCAGCTGGGAAGCGGGTTGGATGCGGAGTTCCTGCAGCGAGTGGTCCCGAGAGCTTATCAGGAAGCCATTGAGCAGCTCCATCTGGACCCCGTGAGCGAGCCGACGTTCGAGAACATCAAGTTCAAGCGCGGGGAATCCCTTAGTTTCAAGGCCACTGTGGAGGTGAAGCCGCGCATAGAAGTTTCTGGATACAAGGGACTCGGGCTCGAGAAGATCGAGTTCGACATTTCGGAAGAGGACGTGGATAGAGCCCTCGAAGAGCTAAGAAAGAACAATCCCGAGCTTAATCCTGTTGACAGACCGGCGCAAGAGGGAGACCTTGTCGTGATTGACTACGAGAGGCTCGGCAAGGAGGGCAGCAAGGGCTCCAAGGTTGAGCGTTACCCGGTCGTTCTGGGTGAACACTCGGTCATCGAGGAGATAGAGGAGAGTCTCGAAGGCGCCTCCGTGGGCGAACGGAAGAGGGTGACGGTAACTTTCCCGGAGAACCATTCTGATAAGAACCGTGCCGGGACAACGGCGAACTTCAGGATTGATGTTAAGGAGATAAGGGAGAAAAAGGATGCAGTTCTTGATGAGGCTTTCGCAAAGAGGGTCGGCGCACCCGGCGGTCTGGAAGAACTGCGCAGCAGGGTCAGGTTGGAACTTGAAGGCAAAGCAGTGATGCGTTCTCAGGAGCTTCTGGAGACGAAGCTCTTTGATGAACTCATTTCCATTAACAGTTTTGAGCTGCCTGAAGCGATGATCGACCGCATGCTTGATTATTTTGTCACCAGACAGGCCCCAAATTCTTCTCCCGAAGACGTAGCCAAGCTTCGCGAGGGTCTGAAACCTTCGGCGGTGGTTTACCTCAAGAGACATCTGATAACTGAGCAGGTGGCAAATCAGGAAGCCATTGGAGTCGGCGAGGAAGACGTGGAGAATGAAATCTCTCGAATTGCATCCTTCGAGAAAGGGAAGCCGGAAGAGGTGAAGGACCGTCTCAAGACAGAAGGGGGACTCGAGCGCGTGCGGGACGCGTTGCTGGAGAGAAGAGTGATTGATTTTCTCGTTTCTCAAGCTAACGTCAAAGTTGTCAAGAAGTCACTTCAGGAAGCGGAGGGCAAATGACATGTCTCTTGTACCGATCGTGGTCGAACAGACTGGAAGAGGGGAGAGGGCTTACGATATTTTTTCGAGGCTCCTAAAGGACAGGATAATCTTCGTAGGTACGGTCATTGATGATACCGTGGCGAATCTTGTCATCGCTCAGATGCTGTTTCTTGAAGCAGAGGATCCCGACAAGGACATACATTTGTACATCCACAGCCCGGGTGGCATGGTAGCCGCTGGGCTGGCGATTTACGACACCACTCAGTTCATTAAGCCCGATGTCGTGACAATTTGTATGGGGCAAGCGGCCAGCATGGGTGCTCTCTTGCTAGCCGCCGGCACTCGGGGGAAGCGCTCGGCGCTGCCACATTCCAGGATCATGATTCATCAGCCCGCAGGTGGCAGTCAGGGGCAGGCTTCGGACCTGGAGATATACACCAGGGAGATTCTGGAGCTACGCGAGAAGGTGAACCAAATACTCGCGAAGCACACGGGTCAGCCGATAGAGAAAATTAGAAAGGACACAGACAGGAACTTCTTCATGTCGGCTGAGGAAGCCAAGAAGTACGGCATCGTTGACGACGTGATTGAGAAGAGAGCATGATATAATGTTGTAAGCCTGCCGCACGATTGAGGAGAGTCTGGAATGCGGCAGTGGCCATGACTCAGGGGCGTGAGACGTATATCGCTCCGGGTTACGTCGATACAAGAGAGCTTAAAGCAAACGAAAGTGAGTCGTTATGAAGAAAAGGTCGTCTTCTCCGCATCCGATTCGCTGCTCCTTCTGTGGTAGAGGCCAGGACGAAGTCACCAGACTTGTTTCGGGTCCCTCCGTGTACATTTGCAGTGAATGTGTCAAGCTGTGCAGTGACATACTCGAGGGAGAGCTCGACGAAGAACAACCTCTCACACGAGAGAGTTTGTCCAAGCCCGCCGAGATAAAGAAAGTTCTTGACGAATACGTAATCGGTCAGGAGCTGGCGAAGAAGATTCTCTCGGTTGCGGTCTACAATCACTACAAGCGTATTTTCAATCCCTCGGCCTCTCACGACGTGGAGCTCGAAAAGAGCAACATATTGTTGGTGGGCCCGACCGGGACGGGTAAGACCTTGCTCGCGAGAACGTTGGCGGGTTTTCTCAAGGTCCCGTTCGCAATCGTTGACGCCACCTGCCTCACGGAAGCAGGCTACGTCGGAGAGGACGTAGAGAATATACTCGTGCGGCTTCTTCAGGCTGCCGATTTCAATCTAATGAACGCTCAACACGGAATTGTCTACATTGACGAGATCGACAAGATCTCGAGAAAAAGCGACAACCCCTCTATAACAAGGGACGTTTCGGGTGAAGGAGTCCAGCAGGCTCTGCTCAAGATTCTTGAGGGAACTGTCGCGAACGTGCCTCCTCAAGGCGGAAGAAAGCATCCGCAGCAGAAGTACATAGAGGTCGACACAAAGGACATTCTGTTCATCTGCGGGGGCGCATTTGAGGGGCTCACGAAGATAATCGAGAAACGAGTCGGTCGCAAGGTCATGGGATTCGGTGGGGAGGTAAAGGGTAAGGCCGAGAAGAGCGTCGGGGAGGTCCTGGCGCTGATGGAGCCTGAAGACCTGCTAAGATTCGGTCTAATTCCGGAGCTCGTGGGGAGGCTTCCGATCGTGGCACCTTTCCACGAACTGGATGAGAATTCACTCATCGAGATCCTGACTAGGCCTAAGAACGCTCTCGCAAAGCAGTACCAGAGGTTCTTCGACATGGAGGGCATAAAGCTCGAATTCGCTGAGGAGGCCTTGCACACCGTGGCCAAGCTCGCCATGAAGCGCGGAACCGGAGCCAGAGGGCTTCGGGCGGTGCTTGAAGAGGCCATGCTTGAAGTAATGTATGACCTTCCGTCTCGCAGCGACGTTGTTGGGTGCACCATTACGCCAGAGGTGATTCGTGAAAAGGCGCAGCCGCTTCTGACGTTCAGGGGTGAGAGAAGAAAGAAAGAGGCCTGAGCACTTCACTGAAAAAGGAGCTCTGAAAGACGGCAAATGCTTGTAATAAAACGCGGCGACGAGGTTTTTGAGATCGACGAGAGACTGCCCCTGCTTCCACTGAGGGACGTGGTTGTCTTTCCCTACATGACCATTCCACTCCTTGTGGGAAGAGTTCCTTCGGTCAACGCTATTGAGGAAGCGGTTGCCAGCGACAGAGTAATCTTCGTGGCGACCCAGAAGAGACCGGAAATCGCTGACCCGACAAGAGATGAACTCTACAGGGTGGGTACTGTCGTACGGGTTCTTCAGGTTTCTCGACATCCTAACGGTACCATGAGGGTCCTGGTTGAAGGGATTTGTCGTGCTAGGGTACGCCGCTTCCACATAGGAAAGGACATATACTACGTCAACATCTCGCTGATGAAGGAGGAGAGCCGCGCTTCCTCGCAGTTAGAGGCCCTAATGAGGAGTGTCGTCAGCTACTTCGGCGAGTACGTGAGACTCAGTAAGAGGATCTCAGACGAGATATTCATGACCGTGAGCAACATGACCGACCCCACGTGCCTAACGCATACCGTGGCTGCACATCTCTTCCTTAAGGTGAATGCGAAGCAGGAGATCCTCGAGATCGAGGACGTGGCTGAGCGGCTGAAGGCCCTGTGTCGGACGCTTGCCTCGGAAGTGGAGATTCTTAAACTCGAGCGCAAGATTGAGGGACAGGTTCGCAGCCAGGTACACAAGAACCAGAAGGAGTTCTACCTGAACGAACAGCTGAAGGCGATACGCAAAGAGCTGGGCCATCAGAACGAGTTTTCCAACGAGCTCGATGAACTGTCGCAGCAGATAAAGAAAATCAAGATGCCGAAGGAAGTACATGAGAAGGCGATGAAGGAGCTGGACAGGCTCGGCAAGATGTCCTTCATGTCGCCCGAGGCGACGGTGGTGCGCAATTACATCGATTGGCTTGTGTCGTTGCCCTGGTCGCGTAGGACCGAAGACAACTTGGATATAGAAGCCGTGGAGAAAGTGCTCAACGAGGACCACTACGGTCTTCAGAAGGTGAAGGAGCGGATACTCGAGTACATCGCCGTCCTTAAGCTCACGGGTTCGCTTAAGGGCCCCATCGTCTGCTTCGTGGGCCCCCCTGGCGTGGGAAAGACATCGCTGGGCAAATCCATCGCGAGAGCACTGGGAAGGAAGTTCGTCAGGATGTCACTGGGTGGAGTCAGAGACGAGGCCGAGATACGAGGGCACAGAAGAACGTACATCGGCTCCATGCCTGGACGCATAATTCAGTCACTCAGAAGGGCGGGCTCGATGAATCCTCTGTTCCTGCTCGATGAGGTAGACAAGCTGGGCGTTGATTTCAGGGGAGACCCGGCCTCTGCCCTTCTTGAGGTCCTGGACCCGGAGCAGAACTGCACTTTTACCGATCACTACCTGGAAGTGGAATTCGACCTTTCACAGGTGATGTTCATTACTACAGGAAACGTGCTTCACACCATACCCCCGGCCCTGCAGGACAGAATGGAAATTCTGAGATTGCCCGGTTATTTGGAATACGAGAAGGCGGCCATCGCCAGGCACTTCCTCGTACCGAAACAGAGAAAGGCCAACGGGCTCGGCGACACGGACTTTCGCTTTACTACCGAAGCGATGCGTTCATTGATATGCGATTACACTCGTGAGGCGGGGGTGAGGAATCTTGAGAGGGAGATTGCCTCTGTCTGCAGGAAAGTGGCGAAAAACAAAGCGGCCGGCAAGGCGAAAAAGAAGATCGTTGTGACGAAGACGAGGCTTCAGGAGTATCTCGGCGTTCCCAAGTACATCGACAGCCCCGTGGAGCAGAAAGCGCGGACCGGCATCGCCACCGGGCTGGCCTGGACCGAGGCCGGAGGCGACGTGCTCACGGTGGAGGTAATAGTCCTGCCGGGTAAGGGCGAACTACTTCTCACGGGTAAGCTCGGCGAGATAATGAGAGAGAGTGGTCAAGCCGCGCTCAGCTACGCTCGCGCCAGGGCGGAGGTTCTGGGTCTAGAGAAGGATTTTTACAAAGAGGTGGACGTCCACGTTCACGTCCCCGAAGGTGCGATGCCGAAGGACGGGCCGTCAGCCGGAATCACGATGGCCGTGGCGCTGGTGTCTGCTCTCACCGGGATTCCCACGCGCAAGGACGTGGCCATGACCGGTGAGATCACCCTTAGGGGAAACGTCCTACCTGTGGGGGGTCTCAACGAGAAGCTGGTTGCGGCGAAACGGGCAGGCATAGAGACTGTTTTGGTACCCAAGCTGAACGTGCGCGAAGTGAAGGAACTGCCGGCTGACGTGCGAAAGAATCTGACGATAACGGGCGTCGAGACCATGGATGACGTGCTGCAGCTGGCCCTGGAAGTAGACAGAGAGAAGCTTTCTCCACCCAAGGTCGCGCGCCAGGAGGGGCTCTTTCCGCCTCACTAGGTGAACCGTATCTTCTGGAGCGAGGACCTACCTGCCTGTAAAATTCCTCTTGACGTCTTTTTCTTCCTCTGGGTTGACTCCTTCTTGCGATGGTGCTATCTTCGGGCGGCAAGAAAATAGGCAAGCCCGCTAGGCAGAGAGTCAGCGGTCTTTTTTTGTGGAGCGCACGGCGACACGGACAAAGAGTGCTTCCTACGCCGTAAAGTGAGCCACAGATACCCTTATTGACAAAACAAAAGGAGTAAGAAGTGCCTGCGAGGGTTCTTATTGGTACGCAATGGGGAGACGAGGGAAAAGGGAAGATAGCCGACATTCTCAGTGAGGAAGCCTCCGCAGTCGTGCGATATCAGGGAGGGGCCAACGCAGGTCACACGGTGGTTGTCGGGGAGAAAACGCTCATTCTCCACCTCATACCCTGTGGCATCTTGAGGCCCGGTAAGCTCTGCTACATCGGAAACGGAGTGGTCGTCGACCCTGAGGCCCTTTTTGGAGAGATTTCACGCCTCGAAAATGAAGGTATCCAGGTTCAAGGACGACTCTTCGTGAGTCTCTCGGCACACGTGATACTGCCTTATCACAAACTGATGGAAAGGATCTTTGAATCACTCCTCGGTGACAGGCGAATCGGAACTGCAGGAAGGGGAATAGGGCCTGCTTACAGAGACAAGGCCGCGCGCGTGGGAGTTAGGGTCTGTGATCTTCTGGATCGCAGGGTGTTCCGAGATAAGGCCGCAGTGTTGGCTCAGGAAGCAAGGATGTTTTTGGAACAGCTGGGCGACAGTGATGTGCTCGTCCTGCAGGCATCTCAGGTTGGAGACGACGCCGGTTCAGCCGGAGAAGAAGGCAGCCTTCGGGTTGAGGAGCCCTCGGAAGTCGTTGAGAGATACTCTGCTCTGGGGGAAAGAATGCGCCCCATGGCCGTAGATGTTTCAAAGGAGCTCAACCGCGCTCTTAAGGAGGGGAAGCACGTTCTCTTCGAGGGAGCACAGGGAACTCTTCTTGACGTGGATTTTGGCAGCTACCCTTACGTCTCTTCTTCCAACGCGACAGCCGGTGGGGCTTGTACAGGAACCGGAGTGGGACCAACAATGATTGACGAGGTGTTGGGTGTTGCAAAGGCCTACACCACCAGAGTCGGAAACGGTCCCTTTCCGACTGAGCTACCTGCTGAAGCTTCGGCTGCACTCAGAGAAGCGGGAGGAGAGTACGGGGCCACGACCGGAAGGCCGCGCAGGTGCGGCTGGTTTGACGCGGTCGTGGTGAAACACTCCGTTCGTATAAACGGAGTCTCCAGGATGTTTCTCACGAAGCTTGACGTGCTCGATGGGATAGAAGAGCTCAAAATCTGCACCGGGTACAAATACGAGGGAGGACTTCTGGAAGATTTCCCGGCCAGTCTGGAAGCCATGTTCAGAGTGGAACCGTTGTATGAGATTCTTCCGGGCTGGAAATCCTCCGTCAACGAAGCCAGAAATGAGAAAGATCTGCCCGAGGAGGCTCTCAGTTACGTTCGCAGGATAGAAGAGCTGGTTGGGGCGAAGATCGCCGGCATTTCGGTTGGCTCGGGAAGAGAAGAGATGTTATTCTTGGACTGACTGGAATCGTCTCGAAACGGACCCGTTAGCTGACTGTCTTAGAAGGACCGTCAGATATCCTTTTTCAGAAGACCCGTTAGCTCAGTCGGTAGAGCACCTGCCTTTTAAGCAGGGAGTCGCTGGTTCGATTCCAGCACGGGTCACATTGGGGGGCGGCCCCGGCCGCCTCTCTTCTTTTTGTGGTTTGAATAAGGCCACCTGTGCGTGTAGACTTAACGAGGGGTGACGTTGGGCTGACGTCGCCGCGGTCAGGCAATTGCTGTGTGTTTCCAGATATCAGGAGGTGGCGTATGAAAGGATTCTTGCCGGGAATCGTATCGGCCTTTTCTGTCATCATGCTTCTCTCTTGCTTTTTTCCGCAAACTGCTTGCGCCTACACGGGTCAGGTCTCCGAGGAATTGAAGGCCCCTTGCTTGTATGCCACAGGGCTCACGTGGGACGGGAAGCACCTGTGGGTGTGCGATTGGAAGGAGGCTTGTGCCTTCGAGGTTGACCCATCCACGGGTGAGTTGATTTCGTCTGTGGAGCTGCCCTGCCTGAGACCGCAGGATATTGCATACGCGAACGGTTTTCTCTTCGTGTGCAGCGGTTATGAGCCGTTCATCTACAAGTTAGAGCTAGCGAGCCGCACGGTGGTCGAAACCTTCCCCACGCCCGAATCAACACCTTCGGCTCTTGGGTGGGACGGGGAATACCTCTGGCTTGCCGATAGCGGGACAGACATGATCTACAAGCTGAATCCGGTAGACGGCACCACGATCAATTACTTCAAGGCACCGGCCGTCCAGACCGAAGGGCTGGCCTCGGACGGGCACTATCTGTGGGCGGCGGACAGGGTGAGGGACGAACTCTACATGTTGGACCCGGATGATGGCACCGTCATCATGGTGGTCAAGTCTCCGGGTGAGTATCCCACGGGTCTGGTTTTTGATGGGAAATGGCTCTGGAACGTGGACTTCGAAGACGACGTGCTCTACAGGTTGAACTATGACGACGGAGAGAGCGTCTACGTTACCGACGACAACGACAGACAGGTGACGTTCGTTCACGAGCTGACAAACATGGGGCCCGGGACAGTGACCGAAGCAGGAGTCTTCCTTGCGGTTCCTGAAGACTCGTTCCCGGGACAGTGCCTTCTGGAGCCTATCGTGTTCGAGCCCGAGCCCACTAGATTTGACGCTGACGAATGGGGTCAGAAGATCGCTGTTTATGAGTTTGAAGACCTGAGACCCGGGGAAACCAGAGCAGTGAATTACGTTGCTAAGGCGCGCATAGGCATGCGCAGATTCTGCATCTTCCCGCACAAGGTGGGCGAGCTCAAGAACATTCCGTCCTCCATCATGAAGCGCTACGTTGTGGACGGAAGCCGGTACAGGATTTCCGAGCCTCTCATAGAAAAAACGGCCAGGCAGATAGTCGGCGACGAGAAGAACCCTTATTGGATGGCAAGAAGAATCTGCCAGTGGGTGCAAGACCACGTGGAATACGAGATGGTCGGAGGATGGGACATAGCGGAAACGCTCATCAAGCGAGGGACGGGTTCTTGCTCAGAGTATTCTTTCCTTTATATCGCTCTCTGCCGCGCGGCGGGACTGCCGGCCAGGTTTGAGGGGAGCGTTGTAGTTAGGGGAGACGATGCGTGCATTGACGACGTGTTTCATAGATGGTGCGAGGTTTACCTACCCGGCTACGGTTGGATTCCGGTCGACCCGAGCGGAGGTGACAGACCTCTTCCCGCTGACCAGGCCAAGTCCTTCGGCATGTTGGTGAACAGGTTCTTGATAACCACTCGCGGTGGGGGAGACTCCAAGTATTTGGGCTGGAACTACAACTACAATTACAAGTTTTCGTACATCGGGAAAGTCAATGTTGTGGCCGATGCCTTCGCACTGTGGGAACCGCTTGAAGAGAACGAATAGCTTAAAGTTGATTATCAGGGGGCTGATGCTGAACTGAGAATCGGGATAGTAGGATTGCGGCTCAGCGGCAAGAGTACCGTGTTCAACGCTCTAACAGGCGGCACGGCCAGGACCGGCGTTTTCTCCGGTGCCCGAGACGAGGTACACGTCTGCGTTGTGGAAGTGCCTGATGAAAGAGTGCGCGTGCTGTCGGAGATTCTTCAGCCGGAGAAGACCCACAGGGCCAAGATAGAGTACGTGGACGTGGTTGGAGTCGAGACAGGCGCGGCCAGAAAGGGCGGTTCTTCTGTCGAATTTCTAGCGCCCGTCCGCCAGGCAGACGCCTTGCTTCACGTGGCAAGAGCCTTTCGTGAGGAAAGCGTTCCGCATCCTCTGGGCGATGTGGATGCCGCCAGAGACGTTGATGCCTTGGAGGAAGAGTTCATAATTGCGGACCTTCTTGCGGTGGAGAAGCGGCTTGAGAAGATAGGCAAGCTGGCGTCGGTGGGAAAGAAGCCGGAAGAGAAAGGCGAGGCGCAGGTCCTTGAGAAGTGTCGAAAGCACCTCTTGGATGAGGTGCCGCTCAGAGAGCTCGAATTCTCTGCGGAAGAGGAAAGAATCCTCAGGTGTTTTCAGTTCCTTTCCATCAAGCCCATTCTGGTTGTCACAAACGTGGGGGAAGATGATGCCGCGGCCCAAACGGATGCCAAGGCGAAGGCATGGGTGGGAAAGAGACGGGGTGCGGTGTCCCTATGCGGGAAGCTGGAGATGGAGATCGCAGGTGCCTCTCCGGAGGACGCGGCAGAGCTGATGGAGCTTGCCGAGCTCACGGAACCTGCCTCCTTAAGGGTCATAAGGGCTTCTTACGAGCTGCTGGGTCTTGTGACCTTCTACACGGCGGTTCACTCCGAGCTGACGGCGTGGCCGATACCCGAGGGAACCACCGCAGTGAGGGCGGCCGGTGAGATCCACACAGACATGGAGAAGGGCTTCATACGCGCCGAGGTCGTGGCTTTTGACGACCTTGTCGCTTGCGGCTCCATTGCCGGGACAAGGGAAAAGGGCCTTTTGAGAATCGAGGGGAAGGGCTACGAAGTCAAAGACGGAGACGTGCTCAACATTCGGTTCTCAACATGACGCCGGAACCGATGCGCGCTTGAGACGGATTAATGCAGTGACCTCGGGAGAGATTACAATTGACGTTAGATTCGCGAGCTGACGCTGAAACAGATGCGTGTTCGAGACGTTCCACACGTGATGACGCTTGGGCCGACGTTCACCTAGATTTGGACGCACAGCTTGACTTAGGGAGACATCAGTATGGAAGACAGTTCCTATAGGGACAGTGAACTCATCGAAGTCTTCGTGGCTCAGAACGAGTTAGAGGCCACGATGGTCAAGGACATGCTGGAATCAGAAGGAATAGACGCGCTCATTCGTTCCGACCAGATAGTGTGGTACGACGGCATAGCCAAGGCGGGGCGTGGCTACTGGGGCAAAGTGTTTGTGAGGGACGAAGACGAGCCTAGAGCCAAGGAGCTGGTTGCAGATTTTATAGAAAAGGACGAGGGCTCTCCGCACTAACTGAAAGGCCTTGAGGTGGGGAAAATGCGGGACGACCCGGGGAACACCTTCCAGGCCGAGTGTTTTGAGAGGGGGACTTTGCTTCATGCCCCTTCCATCGACAAAGGAAATCCTTGCTGAGTTTCGCAGCATCAGGAAGGAGTTGCGCACCCTGAGAGAGGAGCTCGCGCTCCACCCGTCGAAGCAGATTACCGCCATGTTCAAGCGAAGAGGCTTTACGTACATGGCAGGAAATCCCTACGATAAGCTCCTCCTTCCGCCTGCTGCTTCACCTGAAACCGGGAATGCCCTTTACAAGCTCCTTCGCAAGTACTCCTTTCGCCTGTTTCTGAGAGACGTCATTAAGCAGACCAAGTCCTTCACTCCGCGCGCAGTGGGGGAATATTCCTCGTCAGAAACCGTGAAGGGCTACGTCGACGTTCTTCTCTCACACAACATCCTGAAGAAGAAATCGCGGCGTTTGTCTCTGGCTTCTCCCAGCGTGTACAGCTTCGGAGACACGTTTGAGTGGTACGTCTCGAACGTGTTCACTCGCGAGTTTCTGTGTCCGTCGCAGTGGGGGGTGAAGTTGAGGGAGCTTCAGTGTGGCGGAGACCTTGACGTGGTTGCTCTGGTTGACGGGCGGTTCGTCTATGTCGAGGTGAAATCCTCTCCACCGAAGCACATCGAGCAGAACGAAATATCCGCATTCTTTGACCGCGTACTCGAACTAAGGCCCGACGCGGCAATCTTTCTGGAGGACACACGGCTTCGGATGAAGGACAAGATAGTCGTGATGTTTGAGGAGGAGCTGAAGAAGCGCTGGCCTGACGCGACCGTTGCCGTCGAGAGGATGAAGGGAGAGCTCTTCAAGGTAGGTGAGAAGCTCTTCATAATCAACAGCAAGCCCGACGTCTGCTCCAACATCGCCTATTGCCTGAGTAAAGCCCTTTCCGCTCCGGTGCTTCCTCCCGTTTTGAAGGTAGACACAGAGTCCCAGCCTAAGTAGGGCAGCCCAGCTCACAGAATTGGCTGAGAAAGGCGATTAAGTGTGTCACCTGAAACAGAATGTTCCCAACCCCTTCAATCCCATCACAGTGATCCGTTTTGCAATTGCACGATCTGGCCACATAACACTTACTGTACTTGATGTGCCTGCGGGCCCGTGCGAACGCTTCCAGAGGGGGGGACACGCGCAGCGCTACGAGGCAGGCTGGGACGCTTGTGATGACAGGGAAGACCCTACCTTGCCACGGCCTCACAAATTCCCTTGACAGATCCGGCCTCGCTTTGGTAGCGTTAAGCAAACTAAAGGCAAATCCTTCGGGGCGGGGTGAAAGTCCCCACCGGCGGTAAAGCCCGCGAGCTGAAGAATGTGGTGTCCCGCAGGGGCCGCTGGCCTGGCTGTAGCCGGCCAGAGGAAGCATTCTGATGCCGACCCGGGGAAGTTCCGGGGCCGACAGTGACAGTCTGGATGGAAGAGGGATGGGCCGCTCTTCGTAAAGAAGGTACGTGAGCTAATCTGCCCCGCAGGCGTATGTTGTCTGCGGTTTTTTTGCGTCCGTGTCGAGAGTCGCAGTTGTCGGGAGCTGCAGTTATGGATCAGGCAGACGTTGAGAGATTCATGAAACGCGCCCTCAGGCTCGCTGCGCGCGGTAGAGGAAGAACCTCACCGAACCCGATGGTGGGGGCGGTCATCGTGCGCGATGGCGAAGTCGTGGGGACCGGTTCCCACCGGCATTGGGGAGCGCCTCACGCTGAGGTTGTGGCAATCCAGGAGGCGGGTAAGAGAGCTCGCGGAAGCGCGCTCTTTGTGAACCTCGAGCCCTGTTCTCACCACGGCCTGACACCTCCGTGCGTTTCCGCGATAGTGGAGTCTGGAATCTCAAGGGTGTTCGCAAGCATCGTGGACCCGGACCCCAGGGTTGACGGCAAGGGTTTCAGATTCCTGAGGAGACACGGCGTGGTGGTAGATGTGGGCGCTCTCAGGGAGGAAGCCCTCAGACTGAATGAAACATATCTCAAGTGGGTGCGGAAAAAGCACCCGTTCGTGGCCATTAAAGTCTGCCAGAGCCTGGACGGACGCATTGCAGCGTCCGACGGTCAAGCGCGTGGTCTGGGTTCGGCGGAGGAGATAGAGTTTGCACATTCTCTTCGAGCACGGTACGACGCCGTTATGGTCGGAGTGGGCACAGTTGTCATCGATGATCCACTACTCACGGTCAGGAGACGCAGGGGCAGGGACCCACACAGGATCATTCTCGACTCACGATTGAGCCTTCCGCTGACGTCTCGAGTCCTCGAGAAACGTGGAGACGAGAAGGTAATTGTGGCTGTAATCAACAGAGCGCCCAAGAGGAAGGTAAAGGCACTCAGGGAGAGAGGTGTGGAAGTCTGGCTGCTACCTGAGAAGAACGGCAGAGTGAGTCTGAGGCGTCTTCTTTCCAAAGCTGGGAAGCGTTCAATCCAGAGCATACTTGTTGAGGGGGGCAGCGAAGTTGTGACCTCCTTTCTCAGGGAGAAACTGGCGGACAAGCTGTACGTTGCAATTGCTCCCAAGATATTGGGAGGAGAACGGAGTCTAACGTGGCCTGAAGAGATAGGAGTGAGGAGTGTACGCGGGGCCGTTCGATTGGACGGGCTCCGTGTGAAGCGACTGGGGACGGATGTTCTCCTGGAGGGATACTTGTAGTAGTTGATTTCAAGGTGGCGGCCGTGAGTTGATTCGAGGGTCGGATCCGCCCGCTTTCGACCACCGAGCTGGAGCCGTCAAAGATGGTGTCCTAGTGAGAGCGTTTGACCAGGGGCGCCGAGGCTCTTTTGATCTTTCAGGCACTTAGAGACCGAAGTCATGTTTACAGGAATAATCGAGACAATAGGTACTGTGCGTTCGCTCAAGAGAAGAGAAGAGGGGATTCTTCTTTCTCTGGAGGCACCCACCATCGCCGGGGGACTCTCACTGGGAGAGAGCGTGAGCGTGAACGGAGCTTGTCTTACTGTCGTGGAGGCAACGTCCGGGCAGCTGTTTTCAGTAGAGGCCGTTACTGAGACTCTTGAGAGAACTACTCTGGCCTCACTCAAGGTGGGTGACCGCATGAATCTTGAGCGGTCTCTCAGGGTGGGCGATAAGCTCTCCGGACACCTCGTGCTTGGCCACGTTGATGGAACCGGAGAGGTTACTGCCATCAGAGAGAGTGGCCTGGGGAAGATAGTGACCGTCCGAGTACCGGAGGAACTGACCGGCTACGTTGCTTTCAAGGGCTCAATCGCAGTGGACGGCGTAAGTCTCACGGTGAGCGGTCTCTCTCGCAGTGACGTGGAAATATCTATCATTCCTCATACCTTAAAATCCACGATCATTGGCAGTTACTCGGTAGGTACTAAGGTGAACATCGAGATAGACATAATCGCACGTTATCTGGAGAGTCTTCTCGTGAAGCACGAGGAGACGCAGGATGGAGCTTCTAGGAGGGGTCTAACTCTGGATTTTCTGAAGGAGAAGTGGTAGTCATGGAGTGTATGAAGAGCGCCGAGCCAAAACCCAATTGTTTTGCCAGCATCGTGGAGGCAGTTCAGGAAGTCAGGGCTGGTCGAATGATCATCATCGTCGACGATGAAGACCGGGAGAACGAAGGAGACTTGATCTTTGCCGCGGAGAAGGTCTCTCCCGACGCCATAAACTTCCTTGCGAAATACGCCCGCGGTCTGATATGCGTGCCGATGAGCTCAGAGCGGCTTGACGAGCTGGGTCTCGGCCCCATGGTGGCCGACAACACAGCCAAAATGGGGACACCCTTCACGGTTTCCGTTGACGCCGTCCATAATACAACGACGGGCATCTCGGCATTTGACAGGGCGCAGACTGTGAGATCTCTCATCGACGCGGCCACCGGACCGGAGGACCTGGCAAGGCCGGGGCACATCTTTCCGTTGAGAGCTGCCGAAGGTGGTGTCTTGCGAAGAGCCGGGCACACCGAAGCAGTCGTGGACCTGATGAAGCTGGCGAATATGTATCCTGCAGGGGTCCTTTGCGAGATATTGGATGAGGACGGTCAGATGGCTCGACTCCCGCAACTCGTCCGGATTGCCGAACAGCACAATCTGAAGATTGTGACTATCAGAGACCTCATAGAATACAGAAGAAGGACGGAGAAGCTGGTGAGGGCCGTGGCCAGAACGAAGCTGCCGACTCATCACGGGGAGTTCGACCTTATCCTTTATGAGAGCATTCCTGAGCTGGATCATCATATAGTGCTCGTGAAGGGAGACGTGACCGGTGGAGGAGACGTTCTGGTGAGAGTGCACTCGCAGTGCCTCACAGGTGACGTGTTTCGTTCGTTGCGTTGTGACTGCGGCGAGCAGATGGAGGAGGCACTGAAGATGATCCAGAGAGAAGGGCGCGGTGTCTTCCTTTATATGAGACAGGAGGGGCGGGGAATCGGTTTGGCGAATAAGCTTAAGGCCTACGAACTTCAAGACTGCGGCGCCGACACGGTCGAAGCCAACGTGAGGCTCGGTTTTCCCGCTGACTTGAGAGATTACGGAATCGGCGCCCAGATTCTGGCGGACCTGGGGCTCCGAAAGATCCGCCTGTTGACGAATAACCCGAGAAAGGTCGTCGGACTCGAAGCATACGGACTCAAGATCACCGAGAGAGTCCCCATTGAAGTTGGAGTACAAGCGGCCAACAGGGCCTATCTTGTTACAAAAAGGGACAAGCTCGGGCACATTCTGGGACTGAACTGTGCACCCCCTGAGGAAGGTGGGGAACAGGCGAAGAAGGAGGAGGCATGAAACCGAGAGTTTTCAAGGGACACCTTGACGCAACCGGCAAGCGATTTGCCCTGATAGTGAGCCGATTCAACGAGTTCATCTCACAGAAACTTCTGGAAGGTGCTCTTGACTGCCTGGAAAGACACGGTTGCGAAGAGAAGGGCGTGGACGTTTACTACGTGCCGGGTTCGTTCGAGATTCCTTCTGTGGCCAGGCGTCTGGCGATGAGGAAGCAGCGAACCGGCTACGACGCCATCATTTCCCTGGGAGCCGTGCTAAGAGGTGACACCCCTCACTTCGAATTTGTTGCTTCTGAGGTGGCAAAAGGCATAGCATCGGTGTCGCTCGAGACCGGAGTCCCGGTCATCCTTGGCGTGATAACCGCCGACACCCTCGAGCAGGCCATCGAGCGAGCCGGGACCAAGGCCGGTAACAAGGGTTGGGACGCGGCCATCTCGGCAATTGAAATGGCCAGCCTGTTCCAGATGAGCAAGTGAAGCAATGAAAAGAAGGGACGCCAGAGAGCTCGCATTCAGAGTCCTCTATCAGTCCGAGATTGGACAATTTGCGCTAGGGGCAACGCTGGAACAGGTGATTGGCGAGACGAAACCGTCGGCCGCCGTGGCGAGCTACGGCTCGGTTCTCGTGGGAAAGATAGAGGCGCACAGAGCAGAAATCGACGAAACTATCTCTGGTGCATCGCGCCACTGGCGCCTCGAGAGAATGGCAGTGACGGACCGGAACATATTGAGAATCGCCGTCGCAGAACTTCTCTATCTTCCGGACGTTCCGGCTCGCGTGGTCATTGATGAAGCCATCGAGTTGGCCAAGAAGTACGGAGACGAGGCTTCGAGCCGTTTTGTAAACGGAATTCTGGACGCAGTGGCGAAGAGATCTAGGGCGGAAGAACTGTCACATCCTGGACCCAAGAACGATAAGGGGCAAGCATGAAATACGCGATTATCTCGGATATCCATTCCAATCTCGAAGCCCTCCAGGCCGTCTTGAAAAAGGTGGACTCCATCGGTGTGGACCAGATTCTCTGCCCAGGAGATATCGTTGGATACGGGGCCAACCCAAACGAGTGTATAGATATTATTAGAGACAGGGCGTCTGTAATTCTTTGTGGAAACCATGACCATGCAGCGGTGGGCTCGACCAAAATAGAGTTCTTCAATCCCCACGCAAAGGAAGCCATCCTCTGGACCCAGGAGGTGTTGAGGCCGGACTGTGCAGAATTCCTCAAGAGTCTGCCTTATACGGCTTCTGTAGACGGAGCATTTTTTGTGCATTCAAGTCCGTGTGAACCGGAGAAGTGGAACTACATCCTTCAGCCGGCCGACGCACTCAACGAATTCAAGTGCTTTGAGGGAGACATATGCTTCGTCGGTCATTCACATTTTGCTTTGGTCTTCGTCAAGGAGGGCGATTCCTGCGAGAGAGCTCTTCCCTCGTCGTTTCAATTGAAGAAGGACAGAAGATACATTGTTAACGTTGGCAGCGTAGGTCAGCCGAGAGATCATTCACCGGCCGCCTCGTTTGCCACTCTGGAGATTTCGAAAGAAATCGTGCAGTTTCACAGAGTCGACTATGACTGTCACCTCGCGTGTGAAAAGATCTTGAAGGCGGGGTTGCCCAGCTTTTTGGCCGAGAGGCTTCTCGTGGGAGAGTGAGCTCGCGGCAAAAGCCTGGACCTGGATGAGTCAAGTTGTATGAGAGAATCCACGAAAGAGCACTGGCGGGACTATTGGGTGACCCATGCCGACGCCGACGAGCTCTATTCTACGGAGAACAGGATCATTGAACAGCTTTATGCCGCGTGCCCCATCCGCGGTCAGTTCATCCTTGAGGTGGGGGCCGGGTCCGGTAGGGACAGTGTCACGCTGGTCAAGATGGGCGGCGAGGTATTCGTTCTAGACTATGTCGAGAGCTCTCTGGCGATCATCAAGAGAGAGGCAGAGAGCTCTCAGGTCAAGGCCCATCTGGTGTGTGCCGATGCCACCAGAATGCCGTTTCGGGATGAAGCGTTTGACGTTGCGTTTCATCAGGGATTGATGGAACACTTCCGTGACCCGTCCGACCTGCTTGAGGAGAACAGGAGGGTTCTCAGGAAAGGGGGAACAATTCTCGTCGATGTGCCGCAACGTTATCACATCTATACCGTTGTTAAGCACATATTGATTCCTCTTGGCAAATGGTTCGCCGGGTGGGAGACGGAATACACAGTCAGGTCACTGGAGAGACTGGTTGCCTCGCACGGTTTTAGCATCTGTGGTTCTTACGGGGATTGGATGGTGCCCGGCTTTTTCTATCGAAGCTTAAGGTACATGCTTAGAAAATCCGGTATCGCTATGCTTCCCAAATATCCCGGAGGTGTACCGCTGTTCAGAAGAATCGCGGAAGATTTCAGGGACTGGTTTCGCAGGAAGCGTCTTGCTTTCTACACCTTTGCCGTAATCGGGACAGTTGCCATAAAAGAGTAGGTAGCTACAGCTTGAAACTTAACGTACTTGCCTTTAACTGGCGAGACATAGAGCATACGGAGGCCGGTGGAGCAGAGGTTCATCTCCACGAGATTCTGCGCTGGCTCGTGAGCCAGGGAAACTCGGTGACGCTGCTTTCCAGCACCTTCGAAGGTTGCAGGGTAGACACGGAGATAGACGGAATCAGAGTCCTCAGAAGAGGAAAATGGTACAATGCTAATTTCGCGTTGCCGCTGGCCTACATGAGAGAACTCCGAGGCCAGGAATTCGACGTTGTGCTGGAAGATATTAACAAGATTCCTTTCTACACGCCGTGCTTCGTGAAAGCCCCTGTATTGGCCGTAGTCCCGCATCTGTTCGGAACGACAGTGTTTCGGGAGGCTAGCTTTCCATTTGCGATGTATGTATATTCCTACGAATTGCTCATTCCCCTCATCTATCGAAACGTGAGGTTTCTTGTGATTTCCGAGAGCACGAAAACTGACCTTGTCGGCAGAGGCATAAGGGGCGAAAGAATCGATGTCGTCGAGTGCGGTCTTGACCACGCCCTCTACAGGGAAGTTGATGTCCGCAAGGACTCAAATTTGATTCTGTATCTGGGAAGGCTCAGGAAGTATAAGTGCGTACATTTTCTCATAGAAGCAATGAAGTATGTGGTGCAGAGGGTCCCGAAAGCACGACTTGTAGTGGTCGGAGACGGACCCTACAGGGAACAGCTGCAGAGTTTGACGCGCGCCTTGTCTCTGGAGCGGGTCGTGGAATTCCGAGGTCATGTCGATGCCGAGGAAAAGGTGAGGCTTTTGTCTCAGGCAGCAGTTGCGGCAAACCCTTCTCCCAAGGAGGGTTGGGGACTTACTGTCGTTGAGGCCAATGCGTGCGGGGTACCGGTCGTGGCGAGTAGGAGCCCGGGTCTGGTTGATTCGGTGAGGGACGGAGAAACGGGCTTCTTGGTTGAGCACGGCAACGTGGAACAACTGGCGAGTAAGATAGTAAATATTCTTGTAGACAACGTCTTGCGAGAGAGGCTTTCTGGGGGGGCCCTCGAATGGAGCAAGAGATTCACTTGGGAAAACTGTGCAAGCAGGTCTGCTGAAGTGATTGAGCGTATTACCAAGAGCTTAGGCGACCCTGCTGCCTGACAACGGGGACTCAGGCGCATACTGGTGCCCACTATGGACGAACTAAAAGAGAACATAACTGGAGCCCCCGATGGCTCTGTTCTGAGAACGGAGCCGGAATGTGAAGAGACCAGGTCGAGCGGCCGGAGAGTGAAGAGACTCATTGTCCTGGCAAAGATGCTCGTGAGTATCTCTCTCCTGGTCTATCTCCTGTATCACATAAAACCGGGGAACTTCGTTGGCACGATACTGAACGCTCAGCCGAAATTCCTGGTCTGGGCCGCTGTTCTCTTTCTCTCCAGCAATCTCCTGGGAAGCTGGCAGTGGGGAATGTTGCTGAGGTCGCAGCGGGTGCAGATACCTTTCTACAGGGTGGCTTCGTTTTATTTCGTCGGGCTTTTCTTTAATAATTTCCTTCCTGCAAACATTGGCGGAGACATTGTCCGGATATACGATGCGTCAAAATACTGCAAGGATATGAGTGCGGTGTTCATAGCGACGTTCATGGATCGCGTCATTGGCCTCCTTGCCATAAGCTTTCTGGCAGTTGTGGCTTCGGCCTTCAGCTTGGATCACTACAAGATATTCCTGCTTTATCTGACAGTCGTGCTCGGGTTCTTGGGTAGTCTTGTGGTCGTGCTTAGCATTCTGAATCGAAGAATACTGGCGGTATTCGAGAGGCCTTTTAAGCTCATCAAGGCCTTTGACATCAACAACCGCATCACCAAGCTCTTCGATGAGCTTCATTCATTCAGGGACAGAATACCTCTCTTGATGGCCGTGGTATCGCTTGCGATAGGCATTCAGATTCTGCGTGTGTTCGTTCACTACCTGGTGGCTAGATCACTTGGTATAACGCTTTCGCCCGCTTACTTCTTCCTTTTCGTCCCGGTTCTGGCAGCTCTATCCGCGCTGCCGGTTTCGATAAACGGGCTGGGTGTTCGAGAGGGCGCAGGCGTCGTGCTTTTCGGACTCGTCGGCGTTGCGGCACGTGATGCTTTCTCTATTGAGTTCATTACATATCTGGTGGGAGTTGCGATAAGTCTTAGCGGCGGTGTGATATTCTTGATGAGAGCACCTCTTGAGCTCTTCAAAAGGCGCACTGCTCCCGCGGGGGCGTCGCCCCCTACGGTTGACGGTACAAACGGGAGGAAATAGATGCACAGGGAGACTAAGAAGGACTGGTACGTTGCCATCGGTGTTTTTGTGATTACCCTTGCCGTTTACATTGAGACTCTCGCGCTTACCACGCCTTTCTGGGACGGAGGCGAATTTGTGGCCGTAAGCTACATTTTAGGAGTCCCGCACCCGCCGGGAACGCCTCTATACACTCTGATAGGACGCTTCTTCACTGTCTTTCCTTTTGCGAGCGTTGCCACTCGAGTTAATTTCATATCTGCTCTCTCAAGTGCACTTGCCGTGCTCTTCACGTTTCTCGTCACGGTTCGTCTAGCCAAGATGACCTTCAGGGTCCAGGAATGGAAAGCGTGGCTTGCCGGCTTAGTCTCGAGTTTCCTGATGGCGTTCTCGAATACGTTCTGGTGGAATGGTACAGAGGCCGAGGTCTACTCGCTCAGCAGTTTCGTCATGGTGCTCACTTTTTGGATGGCACTCCGCTGGTGGGAGGTGTTGGGGAAGGATCACTCGGATAGAATGCTGCTTCTCATAGCCTACGTCTTGAGTCTCTGCGTCGGGATACATCTTGGCACACTTCTGGTGGCACCCGGCATACTCGTTCTGATTCTTCTGGTTGACTGGCGCACGCTTCTGAAACCTCGGCTCGTGGCCCTTGTCGTTGGGCTCTTCATCCTCGGCGTGAGTGTGCACCTGTATTTGCTGCTTCGTGCCAATCTTGACCCGGCCATAAACGAGGCCTCTCCCAAGACGTGGGATGACCTGTGGCTTGTTCTGAAGCGCGATCAATACAAGCCGGGCAGCATATTCGTGAGGAGAGCCGAGTTCAGCTTCCAGGTGGGGATGTTCTGGCGCTATTTTTCAAACCAGTTCACCCTGTGGGGGGGAAGGTTTGAGACTCTGGGAAGGTACATTCCGATTCTGCTCGGTATAGTGGGAGGCTACTTCCACGCGATAGGAAACCGAAAGACCTTTGCCGCTTTGTTCACAGTGTTCATTGTCTGCAGCCTGGGTCTGATCATCTATCTGAACTTTACCGACCATGAGGTGAGAGAGAGAGATTACTTCTACGTCGCTGCGTATCATTTCTTCGCAATCTGGATGGGAATTGGGGCAGTGGGTTTGCTGCAGAGATTTCTTCACGCGACCAGGAAGTACTTGAAGAATCAAAGAATCCTGACTGTAGGATTCTCATCTCTTCTCATCTTAGTCTCCGTACTGCCGTTCTTTCATTTCCATTACTCACATGACCGCACCGAAGACAGCATTGCGAGGAATTTCGCATATAACATGCTAGTGCCTCTTGAGAAGGACGCTATCCTTCTTACGAACGGAGACAACGATACTTTCCCCTTGTGGTACATACAGGAAGTCGAAGGTGTCAGGAAGGACGTTCGCGTAGCTAACCTTAGCTTGATGAGAACTCACTGGTACCTTAAGCAGATGAAGAACAATCCCCCGAAGATTCCCCTGACGCTTTCGGACTATCAAATTGACGCCCTTACACCCTATCGGGACCAAGACGGTAAGGTCTGGCAGGTGAACCGGATTGCCGTGTACGACATAATCCAGGCAAACAAGTGGCAGCGGCCTCTTTACCTGGCCGTCACTGTTCCGGATCAGATGGATCTCGAGCGCAGGCTCATTCTGGAGGGTTTAGTCTTTCGTATTGCCCCCGACGAGGTGGGTCTCAGACTTGACGAAGCCAAGATGCAGGCCAACCTTTACGAAATCTTTAACTGGGACGGGATTATCAAACCAGATGGTACAACCGACGATTCATTTTACAAGGACATCAGCTCTACGAAGCTCATTCAGAACTACGCTGCCGCGCATTTCACCTTCGCATTCTGGCACCGACAGCATGGGAGGCACGAGCAGGCCACGAAGGAAATGGAACGGTCGCACCAGATTTCCCCCCAATTTAAGGATGCCACCAGGTGGCTGGGACAGTTCTATTTGGAGAGTGGTGAGCTAGATAAAGCAGAGCAGCACTACTTGACTTTGCTGGATGAATATCCTGCTGACCCGGAGATTCACTATCAACTTGGTGTAGTACATATGGAAATGGAAAGATGGGATGATGCTATTGCCAACTTCCGACGCGCCATCGAGTTGAATCGTTCGTTCCAGCACGCTTACTATGCTCTTGCAGACACTTACGCAGGCCTTGGGAAATGGGCCGAGAGAGAAGCTGTTTTGAGAGCCTGGCTTCAAATAAGACCTGATGACGCTCGTGCGAGGAGTTCCCTTGAAGCATTGAGAGGCCAGGAATAAGAGGAAGTCTCGTTGAGTTTGCTGTCCCTTCTCGTGAGGTGTTGACATGGAGATTTCTGCGGTAGTTCCGGTTTTCAATGAGGCAGAGAGTCTCAGGGAACTCCATGCGCGTCTTGCCGACGCACTGGGGAGTGTTACGCACGACTACGAGATCGTATTCGTGGACGACGGGAGCGAGGATGATTCGTTCCGTGTTCTCAAGGAGCTTGAGCGATCGGACGTGCACGTTCGTCTTCTGAGTTTCAGGACGAATTGTGGAAAGTCTGCCGCGCTGGCGGTTGGCTTCAAGGAGACCACCGGGCGAGTAGTCGTAACTCTCGATTCTGACCTGCAGGACGACCCGAAAGAGATACCGCTCCTTATCGAGAAGTTGGACGAAGGATATGACCTTGTCTCAGGATGGAAGAAGGACAGAAAAGATCCTTTTACCAAGACCGTTCCGTCGCGCGTTTTCAACCTCGTCGTACGCTCTATCACAGGGATCAAGATACATGACTTCAATTGTGGGTTGAAGGTATACAGGGGAGAGGCAGCGAGAAGCTTGGATCTTTATGGAGAACTCCACCGTTTCATTCCGGTGCTGGCGCACTGGTCGGGATGCAAAGTGGGGGAGAGACCGGTCTTGCATCATCCCCGAAAACACGGGAGGAGTAAGTTTGGAGCAGCGCGCTTCGTCAATGGATTCCTAGATCTCTTGAGTGTGATGTTTCTCACGGCGCACGAGTCGAATCCGCTCCACCTTTTTGGGCGATTGGGTCTCTTCTTTCTGCTTGTGGGAACGGTGATCAATCTCTATTTTGCAGTTCAGTGGGTAATGGGCGAACCTCTGCGCGTGCGACCTCTGTTGCTGTTTGGGGTGGGATTAGTCATCCTGGCGATACAATTCATATCAATGGGACTACTCGGTGAGATGATTGCAAAAACGGGCAGGCGCAGGGAATATCCTCTCAAGGCACGGCTGGGGTTCGAGTCAGAAGAGGGGAAGCGAGATTGATGAAGGCCCTCATCCTTGCAGGTGGAGAAGGGCGAAGGCTCAGGCCCCTAGCGGGAGACGTACCTAAGTGCCTGTTGCAAATCCAGGGCCGTCCCTTTGTCGAGCACCAAATCGAACTGCTGAAGTCGCAGGGTATACAGGAATTCATCCTCTGCGTCGGTCTTGGTGCTCAAGCGGTCAAAGAGGCACTGGGTGACGGATCCGCACTTGGAGTATCGGTCTTCTACTCCTCTGAAGATGCTCCTCTGGGGACCGCTGGGGCTATCAGAAACGCTTCGTCTCTAATTGACGAGGACGCGTTTCTCTGTATGAACGGAGATACGTTGGTAGAATTCTCGCTGGCCGAGATGGAGCAGAACCATCAAGGGGTCAGGGCCTTGGCGACCGTTCTCTCCAGGGAAGTGGAAGACGCGACCGGGAGAGGGACTCTCGAGGTCGGACTCCGGGGCGAGATACTGAGTTTCGAAGAGAAGACTCGAAACGTAAGTCCCGCACTCATCAATTGCGGTGTCTACCTGATGGAGAGAGCAATTCTGCAACACATTCCCTCCGGAACGACAGTCTCTCTGGAGCACGAGGTCTTTCCTAAACTCGTCTCATCGGGGCACAGACTGTTTGCATTCATAACGAACGGCGCTTTTGTAGATATCGGCACTCCCGATGAATACCTGCGCATAAGAGAAAAAGGCTGGAGATAATGAAAGAAAGCATGTATCGGAGCAGAGCTCCGCTCAGAGTCAGCTTCTGCGGAGGTGGAACGGACGTCTCTCCGTATCCAGAGGAACGTGGCGGTGTAGTGTTGAGCGCAACGATAAACAAGTACGCATACGCGTCGTTGGCTCCCAGAAGTGATAAGGGAATTACGATAACGTCTCTCGATTACGACGTAGTTGCCAAGTATGAACACGGTGATGGTGTTACCTTCGACGGCAATCTTGACCTCGTGAAAGCTGTCATACATAGGTTGGGGGGCGACTCGGGCCTCGACCTTTTTGTTCACAGCGATGCTCCACCTGGCTCAGGATTGGGTTCCTCTTCGACACTTGTCGTGGCGCTTATCGGTGCCTTTAGAGAGTGGTTATCAAAGCCCTTGACAGATTATGAGATTGCTGAGCTGGCCTATCAAATAGAGCGTGTCGATATGAAGATTGCCGGGGGCCGTCAGGACCAGTACGCTGCGACTTTCGGAGGGTTCAACTTCATTGAGTTCAGTAAGGACTTTACCGTCGTCAATCCTCTTCGCATGAAGCCATTCATACTGAACGAACTTGAATACAGGCTGCTTCTCTGTTACACAGGGGAAACGAGGCTCTCGGCCGGGATTCTCAAACGGCAGACCGACTCCTACGTGTCGAAGAAGGAAGAGGTCGTCAAGGCACTTGACGGCTTGAAAGAAGATACGATGCAGATGAAGAACGCACTTTTGCTTGGCAAGCTCGATCTGTTGGGAGAGCTCCTGCACGAGGCGTGGCTTAAAAAGAAGAACCTCGACCGGGAAATCTCGAGCAATCGCATCGATGATCTGTACTCCATTGCGCGGGAGCACGGCGCGCTAGGAGGGAAGATCCTTGGTGCAGGAGGTGGCGGTTACCTGCTGACCCTCTGCAAGTTTGACAAGAAGCACATCGTGGCCGAGAAACTCGAGAACGCAGGCGGTCAGATCGTCGAGTTCGGCTTCGAGTTCAGAGGACTTGACACCTGGAAGGCTGAGTGATAGGAGGCGACTTGGCTGAGAAGCTGAGATTTTGCATCCTGGGCCCGGCGTATCCTCTGAGGGGCGGTATAGCTCAGTACCTGGCCATCCTCTACTCGCTTCTCCAGACAGAGCATGAGGTCTCTTTCGTTTCCTTCAAAAGGCAGTACCCCTCGTTTCTGTTCCCGGGTGAGACTCAGTTGGACCCCGGTAAACCCAGGATAGACGTAAAGCCAGAGCCGCTCATAGACTCCATCTGCCCTCTGAGCTGGTACAGGACATTTAGGTACTTGAAGAAGCTTAAGCCTCACTTGCTCATCTTCAAATGGTGGACCCCGTTCTTTGCACCATGCTATGCGACAATATGCTTCCTGGCCCGCAGATTCGTTGGGGCAAGAGTGGTTTTCATATGCGACAACGTGATTCCGCACGAACGTCGGATAGTGGACCGCTTCCTGACGTCGCTGGCGTTCTCTCAAGTGGATTATTTCATCACTCTCTCACATTCGGTGATGGAGGACCTGAGGGCTCTCAAACCCAAGGCAGTCGCAGCAGAAATAGCCCATCCCAGCTATACCTATTTCACCTTCGGCAAAACGGAACCTGAGGAGGCAAAGAAGGAGATTGGTGTCACAGGGCGAGTCATTCTTTTCTTCGGCTACGTGAGACCTTACAAGGGGGTCCACGTGCTGCTTGATGCGTTCGCCAAAGCGAGAAGGGAAATCCATGCCAAGCTCGTCGTTGTAGGAGAATTCTATGAGCCCAAGGATCCGTACCTGGAACGGATAGACAAGCTGGGTCTCGGGCAGGACGTCATGCTCGTTGATAGATATGTTAGCGATGACGAGGTCGGAGTGTTCTTCTCTGCTGCAGACGTAGTTATCCTTCCGTATACGTCTGCGACCCAGAGCGGCGTGATACAGATAGCTTTTGCTTTCCACAAGCCCGTTATTTCCACGGCCGTGGGCGGAATTCCTGAAGTCGTAAACGATGGCATCAACGGCATCCTCGTGCCTCCGTGCGATAGCGACGCGTTGAGTGCCGCCATGGAGAGGTTTTTCAGAGAGAATCTTTCCGCCTCCTTCGTTGCGAACATACGCAAAGACAGTCCGGCTTTTTCCTGGACTCCCCTGGTGGAGGCCCTGGAACGCTACTGTTCCCAGAGTGCAGGGGGTTGAAAAAATGAAGAGAGCAAGGTGGCTGGGTCTCAAGCTTTTCATTCTGTTTGTCTGTCTCTATCTGCTCACGAGTGGCGGAAGGATCGTATCCAGCGATGGAAACACGATGTACCTTCTGACCCGCAGCATCGTAGAGGAGCGGACCGTCGCCATACCTTACGGTAACGGTTACACCGGCGCAGACGGACGTCTCTATCCAAAGGCCGGAATAGGGCAGGCCTTACTCTCTGCCCCGTTTTATGTCGTTGGAAGAGCCGTGTATGAACGTTCAGGATTCAGCGAGGCGGAGAGAGGCTACGTCATGCGATTCGCAACGGCTGCCGTTGAACCCTTCGCGGCTGCAATCGCTGTGGTGCTTCTCTTGCACGTCTGCTTCTGCCTGGGGTACGGGGTCAAGAGCTCTCTGGCTCTTGCGCTTGCCTTCGGGTTTGCCACGCCCATATGGGTCTACTCGAAGAGTTTCTTGACCGAGCCGCTCACTACGGCCCTGTTGCTGGGCTCTGTTTTCGGACTACTCGCATTCAAGCGAAGCGGAAGGAGACGTCATCTAGTTGTAGCCGGTCTATGCGCTGGGATGACAGTGCTCGTGAAGTACGCGATGTTGCTTGCCGTCGTGCCGATAATCATCTTCTTCTTGGGATCATGCTTTCCAATGAAGCACAGATCGTCTGAACTCAGTACCTTCTCGGGGCTGTGTCGCTTGCTGGCTTTTGGCATCCCGCTGGCACTGTGCGCGCTGGTTGCGCTATGGTACAACAACGCGAGATTTGGAAACATGCTGGCAAGCGGTTATGGATTGGAAGTCTCCAGGGAGGGTTTTGGCACTCCTATCCTGGTCGGGCTTTTCGGACAACTCTTCAGCTCTGGCAAGAGCATATTCCTCTACGCGCCAGTTCTCGTGCTTTCTTGGAGCGGCTTCTCTGTGTTCAAACGGAAGTTCGGAGCGGAGGCTCTGCTCTTTGGTTCGATATTCGTTGTCAACGTTCTCTTCTATTCCAAGTTTATTTCCTGGGCCGGCGATGGCAGCTGGGGTCCCCGCTATCTCATACCTTTCGTCCCGCTGCTGCTCGTTCCTGTAGGTAGCCTGCTGTCCAGCCCCACGGTCGGTAGGCTGGTATGGACGGGCTTCATGCTTCTTGCGGTCGCAGGTTTCCTTGTTCAGGTGGGAGGAGTATCAATCTATTTTGGAAGCTACCTCAGGGAGATAGGAGAATTTCCTTACGCGCGGGAGTTTACCGACCCTCGTTTTCTTTCTGACTCGCATTTCATTCCCAACTATTCCCCGGTCTACGGTCACTGGAAGATGCTTGTTAGAAACGTCCGTCTTCACATGGAGGGTAGGTATCCACGAATTCCTCTCAGTTCCTACGCGGAGGTAGGAAGCCGTATTCCCATCGACGAAGATGCGAGAAAGGAGCTCCTCAGGGGGCTGGACTTCTGGTTCACTTACCTTCTGTATGTTGGCAAATGGAAGACCGCATACTGGTTCATCATACTTATCGCAGGGGGCGTGGGGGCAATCTCGGGGTGGCTTGCTGCTAGAACTCTGTTCTCCAGGAGGCTGGCTTTCGCTTGAGCTCCGCCTGTGAAGGGTGCGAGCCTTCGGAGGGGTCTTTCCGTATGGCCAAGGTTTCTGTAGTTGTCGTCAATTGGAACGCACGGGAGAACGCCCGTGAATGCATAGAGTCACTCAGGACGTCGGATTATCCCGACCTGGACATCATCCTTGTGGACAACGCGTCATCGGACGGCTCAGTTGAATACATACGTGGGCTTTTTCCAGAAGTCATTCTCATCGAGAATTCTTCAAACGAGAGGTTCGCGCGAGCAAGCAACGCCGGGATGCGACTCGCCCTTGAGAGAGGAGCTCGATTTGCGTTTCTGCTCAACAACGACGCCATCGTGGAGCAGGCAACCGTGAGCGAGCTGGTGCGAGTGCTGGAGAGTTCACCCGATGTAGGTCTGGTGGGGTCAAAAATACTCTACTTCTCTCGGAAGGACGTAATCTGGTCCGCCGGAGGAGAGGTGAAATTCTGGGTGGGCATCACGCGGCACAGAGGCATACGGCAGAAAGACTCCGGACAATTCGACGAGCAAACTCACGTGGGATATCTCACCGGGTGTGCCCTGATGGCAAGGAAAGAGCTCATGGAGAACGTTGGACTCCTGGATCCGTCCTACTACATGTATGGAGAGGACGCGGATTGGTGCCTGCGCGCAGAAAGGGCCGGGTTCAGGGTCGTGTACGTGCCCACATCGAGGGTCTGGCACAAGGTCTCCATTTCTTCTGGGGGAGAGTTTTCGGCGGCCAAGATGTATCAGAAAACGAGAAGTAACGTGCAGCTCTTCAGGCGCCACGCAAGACCCTATCACTGGGTGACGATTCCACTGTTTTCGGCCCTCTATCTTTTGGGTTTGCTGATCAGGGGAGTCGGCACGAGAAGCCTTTCCGTTCCGTGGGCTATCCTGAGGGCCCTCATCGATAGCATGAGGAGGACAGACTGATCCGTGGCGTTGAATTCGCGACGTGGTATACGAGAAATCAGTGCGAGTCGCAGGGGCTGGAAAGGACCTAATCAGACAGACGGAGTTGCCTCGTGAGCACCGAGACGCTGTCAGCCATAACGCGACGTGAAGACGAAGCCGTCCTCTTTGTGGAGGAAGTACTGAGCTCTCTTGATGAGAAAGCGGTAGTTCTGGATGCTGGTTGCGGGGCGGGAAGCTTTCAGCACTCCAGGTTTCCCGGGCTGGCTGTGGTGTCGCTGGATATCAAGAGGCCGAAAGCGACCGCCGAGGGCCCGGGACCTCCTAATTTCATACTTGGTGATGTCCAGGCCCTTCCGGTGCAGACATCCAGCGTGGACTTCGTTATCCTGAACTACGTGCTGGAGCACGTGATTGACGCGGAGACGACCGTGAGAGAGGCATCCCGAGTGTTGAAGCCCGGCGGGCTGCTTTATGCCGCTCTCCCCAACTCGAAGTCCTTCGATGACAGGTTCTATCGCTTCGCAGGTTACTTCGCGAAGTTCGGCCTTCTGAAATTCCGGAAGAAGCTGGAACACCAGCAGTGTTTTCAGTTTCTTTCTCTCAACCGGCTCTTCTACGGGATGGGTTTTAGACTTCTTTCCTTCTGTGAGTGTCCGTCGGCTTACATGTGGATGAATGACCCTAGGATTAAGTGGTTTCGTGCGCTTTTTGTGCGAAAACTGACCTTCATGAAGCGCTTTTTCGGAATTGACCTTTTTAAGGCAAGCAATTATCTTACGCTCTATCAATACGCCGGAACAAGGGGCACCAGGGAAGTCTCGCACGTGTGCTCAAGTTGTGGGTTGCACGCAGTACGTGAGCCGGGTCGCGCGACGGGCCCATGGAGATGTCCCCACTGCGGCCACAAGAATGTTCACGGTTAGACCGACAGTCGGAACTGGATGAAAGCACTGCGCGTGTGTCATCGCTCATTTTGTTCTCTTCTGGCAAGTCTCAGGCCTGATGAAGACACCTAAGTCGCTGATTCTTGGCTGTTGTCCGGGAAGAGCACAGCAGAGCTCGCAGAGCAGAGGTGCGAGGATTGGATCTTCTGGTACTCTCTGAGGTCAAATGGAACTATCTGAGGACCAGGAAGCGCTTCCTCATCTCTCACTTCCCCGGGGACACCCGTGTCCTCTTCCTACAGCCCATCAGCTTCTCCCTTCCCAATAACTTCCTTCCCAAACGGGAGGGAAACGTCACGTTCTTGAGCACGCCGGTTCTTAAACCCCGCACCGAGAGCAAATTTTACAATCGACTCGTTGAGTTCCGTGCCCTCAGATGTCTGCTCGGCGTTATCATAGTTCTGTGGGTGAGGCTTGCGATGTTGCTTCTGGGATTCAAAACCAATGTGACGGTGCTTGTCTCGAACGTCTATTTCGCCCCTGTGATAGAACGTCTCAAATCAAACTTCGTCTGCTACGACTGTAACGATGACCCTACTGTCTTTCCTGGCGTACGCGAGTGGTCCAAGAACTACTTTCGTCGCACGTGCAGACGTGCCGACGTAACGGTCGCCTGTTCTGAGAGCCTGGCCAGGCGCATCGCTCCCGCCTGTGGTGGGAGGGTGTCGGTTATCGGCAACGGCGTGGACTACGAGCTCTTCTCCAGAAACGTGACTGCTGCAGAGCTGCCTGGAGACATTTCGTCCGTGAAGCCACCCATAGTGGGTTACACCGGTGCAATAAGGGAATGGTTCGACTTCGAGCTGGTGGAACAGGCAGCAACATCCAATCCGGAAGCTTCGTTCGTGCTTATAGGCCCTGTAGCTCCTTCCGTAAGAGATGAAGCTCGCAGGCTGGCGACGGAACGTCCAAACGTACATCTGCTTGGCGAGAAGACCTACGAATCGCTGCCTATCTACCTGTGGCCAATGGAAGTCTGCCTTATTCCTTTCAAGCTGGGTCCTCTCACGTCGGTTCTGAATCCGAACAAGCTATACGAGTATTTTGCAGCGGGCAAGACAGTGGTAAGCTTGAAGTACTCAGAGGATTTGGCAAAGTACGAAGGACTGTTGTATCTTGTTGACGAGCCAACTCAGTTCCCTGAAGCTGTCTCGGAGGCGCTTCGCCGACCCATTGAGCCGGACAGGGTGAGAGACGTTGCCTCCGGGAACAGCTGGCGCAGTAAGGCAGGAGAGTTTTTCGATGTTCTCGAGACTGGACGGAGAGGAGAGTAGGGTGGGCACGTGCGATTTCTAAACAGGAGGATGTGAACGACCGGGAAACGCGGAGGAGCAGAACCGATTTCCCGGTAGTAGCAAGAGGATATTGATGGCGAAAAAGCGCAGAAGAGCAAAACGGGTTCGCAAGCAGACAAAAAAGGAATCTCGAGGGTTTCCTTTGAAGGATCGCCCGATTCTTCTGGTTTCGATACTCCTCGTGTTGCTGCTTGCACTTGTCTTCCATCAACTCGTCTTTGGCGGAAAGGTCTTTGTTTCGCCGGACGCCGTGGCTCCCATCGGGTTTGCCACGGTGGCCGAGGAGAGCATGAAGGAGGGGGGACCCTATCCGCTGTGGAATCCGTACGTTTTTCTGGGTATGCCTTCCTTCGGAAGCTTGAGCTATAATCCCTATGTTTACTTTCCGGACGTTATCCTGAAGGCCGTTCTGACGGTGCTTCCTTTTTTCCCTCCCATGGCCTGGCTCCTCATCTATTACTTCGTTGCCGGGCTGTTCGTGTTTTTTCTGCTCAGGGACAGGGGGCTTTCTGTTGAAGCTGGCGTCTTCGCGGCAATCGTCTTCATGTTGACCCCCAACCTCATGGCCATCGGCGCCCACGGTCATGGCAGCAAGCTCATCACCTGTGCGTTCATTCCGATCGTATTGCTCACAGCCATCAGGCTGCTTTCGAGAGGCGGCGCGGTTTCGTTCGGGCTTTTTGCACTTGCAGCAGGGCTGCAGCTTCTCAGGGCTCACGTTCAGATTGTTTACTACACGTGGATAGCGCTTGGTCTGTACGGTTTTCTGTTTCTCCTGATGAAGTCATCGGCCGACATGAGGTTTTCCAAGCGCCTCATGAGACTTGGATACCTCGCGCTGGGCCTTGCCGTGGCCCTGGCTCTGGCATCGATCCTGTATCTTCCCGTACACGACTACAGTGCCTTCTCCAGTAGGGGGGGCACAGCAGGTGGTGGAATGGAGTTTGGCAGGGCGACGGACTGGTCCTTCAGCCCCGTGGAAATGATGACCTTCCTCGTTCCGTCGTGGTTGGGTTTCGGCGGTTCCACGTATTGGGGAAGCATGCCGTTCACGGACTATCCGAACTACATGGGTATTCTTCCGCTCCTTCTTGCGTTTGTTGGACTCCTCAGTCTCCGGAAGAGGGATGTCGTCTTCTTTGGCCTTCTTGCACTGCTGTCGCTGTTCATTTCCTTCGGCAAGCACTTCGAACCTCTGTACAGATTGCTCTACGAAAATCTTCCGTATTTCAATAAGTTCAGAGTACCTGTGATGATACTTGTACTTGTTCAGCTCGCTGTTGCCGTGCTGGCGGCATACGGGATCGAGCGCATCCGGCGAGAGCGCGAGGACGCCGCCGGAGGCACCTTGCTGCTGCGGGTGTCTCTCTGGATTGCGGTTCTGTTCCTCGGTGTGTGGCTCCTGTGGCTGGTCCTTGGGGACACGCTGGGCTCCTGGTATAGGGGTCTGGTGACGGGTTCTCTTGAGAGCAAAGCGCTTGCAGCAGGTGCCATGAGGAGTTTCTCGCCGTCGGCAGCCGAACGCCTGGCCGGGCAGTGCTTTCAGATGGTGAAAGGCGACATACTCGCAGTCGGTATGATCGGATTTGTAGGGTTCCTGTGCGTTTATCTCTTCCTGAGGCGAAAGATGTCTCTTCTTGTGATGGTGGCTGTGCTGGCATGCTTGACCCTGGCGGATGTGTGGAGAATCAACACCAGGATATTCACTCCAATGGTTGGCGAGCGTTCCTCAGTGTCGGCCGAGGAGTTCCGGGATGATACCATTGAATTCCTCGAAAGTGACCCGTCTCTCTACAGGATCTTTCCTCTGGGAAGAGATTTCATGGACAATAGATACGCGGCCTTTGGCATCGCCAACGTGGGTGGCTACCACGCTGCCAAGCCTGTTCTCTACGAAAAATTTTACGACCGCATCATACAACCGCGGAAACTGACACCGGCGGTTCTTGCGATACTCAACGTGAAGTACATAGTGGCTCCTGATTACGTACAGCCAGGGCCAATGCTGAGTCTGGCCCACGACGGGTCAAAGAAGATCTATGAATTTCACGCCGTTCTGCCCCGTGCCTACCTTGTAGACAGCGTGAAGGTTCTTGCGGATGAGGAAGCCGTTCTAGAGGAAATACTATCGCCTGGATTCGATCCCTCGCGAACTGCACTTCTCCTTGAACCCACTCCGGTTAACCCGGTTACAAAGGAAGGCTCTTCTGTTAGAATTGTCTCGTACGGCCTCAATGTGATCGACATTGAAGCCGGTATCACTGATACGTGCTTCGTGGTCCTGAGCGATCTCTATTACCCTGACTGGAAGGTCGAGATCGATGGAAAAACAGCCAAAATATATCGAACGAATTTCCTGGTCAGAGGCGTGCCGCTTGAACCGGGCCAACACAGTATCCGATTCGCCTACGATTCTCGCTCGCTGAGGACGGGGATGTTTCTCTCCGCATCGGCCTCAGTCGTAATTGTTCTGTCTCTACTTCCTGCTGCAGTCAGGTACTTCCGGAGGGGGAGGCGAAGTGAAATCGCTCGTGATAATACCGACTTACAATGAGTGTGAGAACGTTAAGATTCTCATCCCCGAGATTCTGAATCTTCCTCATGACATTGAGGTTCTGGTCGTTGACGACAATTCGCCGGACGGCACCGCGGCCGTAGTTTCTAAGATGGCAAAAGAGGACGGCAGGATCAATCTGCTTAAGAGGGAGAAGAAGCTCGGGCTCGGCTCCGCTTACGTGGAAGGATTCAAATACGCTCTGTCCAGATCTGAAATAGACTGCGTTTTTGAGATGGACGCGGACTTCTCTCACGATCCTGCAAGTATTCCTGACTTTCTGTCTGCGATAGAAAAATGTGACCTCGTTCTTGGTTCAAGGTATCTGGACGGGGTCACGGTGGTAAACTGGCCCCTGTCTCGTCTCATTCTCAGTTACTCGGCGAATCTTTACACTCGCATAGTGACAGGGTTGCCCGTTCATGATGCCACGGGTGGCTTCAAGTGCTTTCACAGGCGAGTACTCGAAAGTATCGATCTGGATAGCGTGCACTCCGACGGTTATTCTTTTCAGATAGAGATGAGCTTCAAGTGTTGGAGAAATGGGTTCAAGATTAAGGAGATACCGATTACTTTCGTAGATAGGCGCGTCGGGACTTCAAAGATGTCTCAGAAGATCGTCTGGGAGGCGGTGTGGCTTGTGTGGAGATTGCGTTGGCAGAGCCTGTTCCGCAGACGGCGCCTCAGGAGTCGCAGGTGAACGAAGTTTCCGTAGTAATCGTTAACTACAAATCCGAAGGCTTCCTGCCGGCATGTCTGGATTCAATCAAGAGGGCCGCATCCGGCGTGGGTGTCGAGGTGATTGTCGTTGACAATTCTAAAGGCGGTGGAGCACGGGATATTCTCAAAGAACACTTTCCTTCCGGAACGTTTATCGAAAACGACAAAAATCTGGGTTATGCCAAAGCTGTTAATCAGGGCATCACCGCCTCGGGTTTCGAATTCTTATTCATAGTGAATCCAGACACGGTTGCCGAAGAGGGAACGCTGGACAAGCTCGTGGAGTTCATGAGAGCACATCCAGAGGCTGGCATCGTGGGCCCCAAGCTTCTCAATCCCGATGGCACGGTCCAGCTTTCCTGCCGCACGTTCTACACCCTCAGGACCATCGCTCTGCGACGTACGTTTCTGGGTAAGGTTTTCCGAAACAGCGCATCTGTCAGGCGTCACCTGATGCTCGATTGGGACCACAATTCTACCGAGGAGGTGGATTGGGTCCTTGGAGCCGCTCTGATGGTGCGAAGGGCGGCCATTTCGGAAGTGGGTCCCATGGACGAGAGGTTCTTCCTTTACTTCGAAGACGTGGACTGGTGCTACAGGATGAAAGCGGCTGGCTGGAGGACTTACTACCTGCCGGACACTCGCCTTGTGCATCACTACAGGAGACAGAGCGCCGACGCAAGGTTCGGCAGAGCGAAGAGAGCCCATCTGGAAAGCTGGCTCAGATTCTCAGAAAAATGGAGCCTCATTCTTTACCTTCTCAAGAGGAACAGAGAATTCGTTTCTGCCTTCGTGCTTTTCGTCGCAGACGTGGCTGCGATTAGCTTTGCCTTCTATCTTGCATATCTCTTGAGGGCAAACCTGGGGTTTATATTGAAGAAGCCTACGCCCAGCTTCGATGTGTATCAGAGCTTCATGCTGGTGGCCGTGGTCGTGGGCATTGGCTCTGTCGCCTACGTGGGTCTCTACGGTAAGCACAGGATAACCGATTGGATAGACCTGTTTTTCGATGTGTCAAAGGCCATGGTGCTCACCAGCATCATCCTGATGGCAAGCACGTTTCTTCTCTACGTTAAGATATACTCGAGAGCCGCTCTGCTAATGCTGCTTCCCATCTCGATCCTCATTCTGACCGCAGAACGACTCGTTTTCAGATTGATCCTGAGGAAGCTGGCTCTGACAAGAGTCAATGTTCGAAGGGTCCTGGTGGTTGGCTCCGGGCCGGCGGCTGAGCGTGCGCGGCTTGCAGTAGAGAAGGGCGCCGCAGAAGGGGTGGAATTCGCGGGTTTCGTAGACACGACAGAGTGGTTCGATGAAGAGACCGGTGAACCGCGCGCAGAACCGCAGAAGACGCTGCAAGTTATTCATGCTCAGAGAGCCGGCGAGGTCATAGTAGCTGACTCTCCGCAGCGAATTCGGACAATGTGGCCTCTGATCAAGGGGCTCACTGGACGTGGGGTCCATGTGGCGTTGGCGACGGAGCTGGACGCTCTCCTCGGAGAAGGGGACAGAATCGAGGAGTTGGGGGGAGTAGGTTTCGTCTCCCTGAGAAAAAGGCCGGCGCCCGGTGGAGTCACCAAGAGAGCCGTCGAATTGATGCTCGCTCTGCCCGCCTCTGCCATATTGCTGCCGCTTTCGATGCTGGGCGCTCTTTGTCTCTTCTTGGCCGGTAAGCGCCCCGTGTTCCACGGACAGATTGTGCCGGGAGAGCACGGCGAGCCCGTCAGAGTGAGCACACTTAACTGCGAAGACGGTTCAGTGCTGGACAGATTCCTCGCCGGTGCGGGCCTCTGCTCTGCCCCTCTGCTGCTCAACGTTCTAGGGGGCCAGTTAGCTCTTGTAGGCCTCAAACCACAAGTCTCGCAAGCCGAGGGAGAAGCCGGGCCGGTGCCGAAGGGAAAGCCGGGTGTCCTGGGAATGTGGAAGCTCTGTACAAACCCTGAAGATTCACAATTCAAAGACAGCGAGTATCTTGCCACCTGGTCTACCTCACTTGATATCAAGATCGTGATGAGATGTCTCCTCAGGAGGCGACCTGGCTCCTAGAGGCACAACATTTGTAGACAGAATACGACAAGCAGAAGTGGAGGAACTCTAGATGTTTCACTTCGCAGGAAAAACCACGACTTTCCTCTTGTGCGCGTGCGCATTGGTTCTGTCGGGACTCGCTCAAACCTCTGATGCGACCGTAGGCGAGTGGACGGTCCACGTAAACTCGTCCAATCTATTCTGCGTCTCCACTGACGGCGCCAGCATCTTGTCTGCCTCCAGTGGAGGCGCCGTAAGGTTCGTCCCTAGCACGGGTCAATTCGCCAAAGTAGTAAGGGACAAAGCCGGTTCTCTCGTAAGCAACGACCTCTCGTGTGTGGCGGTCAGTGAAGGGGGATTGACGTGGTTTGGCACGCGCGGTTTCGGTCTCAATCTTCTCGAAGGCAGCGAGTGGACACTCTTCACGGCGGGTATTACGGAGCTACCTTCAAACTTCGTTCTCTCTCTCGCGCCCTTAGGGTCTGTTCTTTGGGTGGGAACGACCGGAGGTCTGGCGCGTTTCGAAGGAAGCACGTTTCAGGAGAAGTTCGATGTCTCGAGTACAGCCGGAGGCATTCCTCATAACACCATCAACGATGTTCTCGTTGCAGAGGACACCGTCTGGTGTGCTACTGCCGGGGGCGTGGCGAGAGGCGTTAAGGCCGGAGCAACCTGGACGTGGGAGGCCGTGAACAACGGTTTGTCAAACCTCAATGTGTTGTGTGTCGGTCGCTCAGGCGGGGCGGTGTGGGTCGGAGCCGCAAACGGTACCTACGAGTACGACGGGAGTGCCTGGGTTAACAGGGGAGGCACGCCTCCCTGGCAGGCCACGGCTCTGGAGGAGGTCGGAGGGAGTTTCTACG
>Ga0209636_10000385_pt1 | contig 41967 bp, 36 predicted proteins | sample DeeMarSWOR152_54_FD_187464 | JGI IMG/M metagenome (GOLD analysis project Ga0209636, IMG submission 187464) | Marine sediment microbial communities from White Oak River estuary, North Carolina - WOR-1-52-54 (SPAdes) (version 2) | ecosystem: Environmental > Aquatic > Marine > Intertidal zone >... | reverse complement strand
AAGAGGGCTACAGGGTCATTGTCATGCCGAAGATTGTGGTAGAGGTTACTTATAACGAGATTCAAAAAAGCCAAAAATATAAATGTGGCATGGCTCTTCGTTTCGCCAGAATTACCAAAATTCGCGATGACAAAAGCCTTGAAGAGGTTGATACTATTCAAAAAGTTAAAGAAATTTACGGAAAGCAATAAGAGAGATAGAAATGAAGGTGAAGTTCCCATTAACATATGGATATTTCCATCATTTCAAGGATGACCTTCTCAGAGGCGCTGTATATAGAAAATTACGAAAGGGTCACCCATTTTATATTGCGACTAACATTCACAAGTTCTCGTATATTGAGTATAAAGTTGCTTGGAAAAGGATGGGCAACGTTTTTGCTACTGCTGTAATAAAACCATTAAAGGACAAATACCTTGGATAATACGTGCCTTTGCTCCACGAAGGGTCAGTTTTCATACTAGCGAGAAGTGAAAATGAAGCTCATTATTTGTGTGCTTTGCTTAACTCAACAATCATGAATTTCACAATAGTTTCCTCAACTGAGGCGGGAGGGAAATCACTCGCTCCTCCTTCTGTCATAAGCCATTTGAAGTTAGTGAAGTTTGATTCAGATAGCAAGTTTCATCAAAGCCTAGCAGACCTATCGAATCAAGCACATAAGCAAAAAATAGAAGGGAGTGAAAAGTCCTTGGCTGGAGTTGAAAAAAAATCGATAACCTAGTAGGGAAGCTTTATGGTCTGTCAGATAAAGAACTCAAAGTTATTATGAAGCAGCACTAGCAAGAATGATAGCGCCACATGCGCGCGCAGCCTCTTTTGGAGAGCTGGCCACCTTAGAGACATAATCGTCGTCTTTGAAATTCCCTAGCCGCATGTACATGAGCGTGTTGTTGATGTTTTTGTACTGTATTTTGAATATTGCAAAGAAAGGAATGTATCTGGAATTAATTTATATTTTCTATCATGATGATGATCCATATATGGATAACTTTATATTTTCCTAAATAATAGTAACATAGGGGGAGAAGCTAAGATGCACTTAGTGAAGATTTTAGATGATAATCCTTCGGCGAATCCCCTTCTCCGGAGGCAGATGCATGCATCTCTATTGCTTTGCTTTTCGCTTCCTCCCTCCTTTCTCCTCGCGCATGCTTCTCTCTTCTCCCTTTTTCTTTGCATGCGCGATTTGCTTTTTGTTATTATGTAAAAATCCATTTACATGGATTTCACATCAATTATAAGTGAATCATGCTTTATTTTGCTGATACTCAGCTACATGCTTCTTCTTACTCAACTGAGTATGAAGAAAACTGTATATGTTATGCAGAAAAATAAGCCTTGCTTAAAACAATGTTTTTAAGTATGTTCTTAAATTCCTTTTTTGGTGAAGGGGATTCGTTGGTGGTTCAATGAAGAGAGAGAATCAAAAATATACTACGATTCACATTCCAACGGCATTAGCGAAATTCATTGATGCCCTTATTGATGAGGGAGAATTCGCTTATACAAGCCGTTCAGAGTTCGTTAAAGATTCAATAAGAAGGTCCTTAGAAACACATGGATACTATCCGAAGGTCTCAAAATCCTTGTTAGAAGAGGCTTTTGCTAGTGAAAAATTCGAAAAAATTTTGAACAAAAGAATTATGCAACTGAAGGAATTTAGAGAACTTTTGCTTGAAACAGAAGAAAAAGTAAGAAAAACTAAAGATCAATAGAATTTAGTTCTATACAAATTTACAGAAAAGTTTTTCAAACATTCCATCTTTTATTTAGAATAGTTGTTGGCGATTATAATGCGAAAAGTAGAATATGAAAGGTTCACTGTTATCGTCCCAAAATTTGTATTGGACTTTGCAAAGGAGCACAACGTGGAAATCGATGTTCAAAGATTTGCTATTTCTGCAATATCAGGTTATTTTAATACTTTTGCGAGTCTCTCCCCTGATTCACGACTTCCGTTGATTAGGAGTCGTAGAGTAGCGAAGCTTATTGAAGAACTCGACATTCCAAAAGGCAACTTTTGTCCTCTTTGTTTGCTGTTCTCTCTTGACGAGTCTTTTCTTAGCTCATTATATGAAGATTGCGACCACTGTAATTTGCTTTTGAGTTGGGTACACCACAAAAAGGAAAAAGAAAGCACGCGCCGAAACGATGAAACAGGAGAGGAAGAAACTCAAACGCGGGCTTTCAATAGTACAAACAGTTCATGAATAATAAAGCCTTGGAACTTTTACGCGGCGGTTAAGATATATGTGTGTATTTAACTATTAATCTCCGCGTAAATAGTCAATGTGCAAGTGATTTAACAAGGCGAATAAACTAAATTTGGTCAAAAGCAATAGAAAACTTGAGTGGTTTGAAGTTGGAAGTAGATGAATGGAAGATTTTGAGCGTTTTTGAGAATGAAGTTCGGGTAAAAATTTTGAGATTATTATTAGAATCTGAGTTCAGAAGTTTGTCAGATATTGCTGAAGAATTAAAAAAACAGGGTTGGAAAATGACACTTTCTGGAGTGCTAAAACATATGAAAGAATTAGAGAAGACCGGACTAGTACGACATGAATCAGGCGTTTTCGCCAAAATACCAGATGCTAGAAAAACTATCTATTTTCTAGAAGGAAGAGAAAGAATCGAAAGGGTGTTGCAGCAACTAGAGAATAATATAGTAGATCCATTGCGGGCTGGAATGATATTTAATGAAACAGCTATACTAGCGCGAGAAGTTCAAAGGATAGGCTATAAACTGATAGAAAAAGATAGAAGATGCCTTGAATCTCTACTGGTAAAGTGCGAGTCAAGAGATGTCTACACTCATTTGACAGAAGATGAGAAGAAGAAGCTAAAGCTTTGGAGAATGATGATGTCGATTATCTAAATAATCAACGAATTCATAGTTTTGATTGTTTAGTTATTTCTTGAAGTAGCTGTACAACGTCTTTCTTTTCAGGTTGAGGTAACTTACCAAGTAGCAAAGCTGCTATTTTGTCGATGCTTTTCGAGAATTCAGATTTGGGAAGTTTCTCATACGCCAAAAATGCTTTTTTAGAGCCTACTTCTCCGTAGGATTTTGAGACTCTTGGGTCTTCCATTATCTGTGACAGACAGAGTATTTCAAGAAGATTTTCCAGATCTTCCAGGAATTCTTTTGTGAACTTTGCGGGATTTTTGATTCTATTTAGAATAAATCCAAGGGGAATAGATTTAAGAAGATATTTACTCAGCCGAATTGTGTCTATAGCTGATTCGACACATAAGACAAACTCGTCTTCTGTTAAGATGGGAACGAAGTATTCGCAGATCCCCAACGATAAAAATGCAGCTTTGCCTAATGGGAATGGGACATCAATGAACATGAAATCAGCTTTTAAGTCTCTGAGTTTTTGTGCGAAACGTATAGGATTAATTTCAAAATAGCTTTGAAGAGAAATGCCCGATGGGATTAAAAACAAATTTGCAACGTCTGTAGAGTAGATAACATTATCAATTTCCGCATTTTTTTCTATAACGTCGTCGAGTTTGAGGTCGTTTGAAGAGATTTTCAGGTTGAGAATCTTTTGAAGTGGTTGATTGGGGTCTCCCTCAACTAGAAAGACTTTCTTTCCTTTCTGAGCTAAGGCAGCGCCGACGTTCGCTGTCGTGAGCGATTTGCCGACACCACCTTTTGAAACGGTAAAAGTTATTGAATTCATTGGTCTTCAACACATCTTGATTAGTATAAAGAGGTCAAAATAAGATGAGATGCTAAACAGGAAGGTTAAAGGTATACCCATTTACTAACCTTCTGTTTTCTTTTTTAACTCCAAGCTTCTGATAACATCTTCCAAAGTTCTACGGGGTTGAAGCGTCACACCATATTTTTGTTCAAATGTTTCAATTTTCGCTTTACGTCTTTCAACATCCGCCTTGAAAAGCACGCTTGAAATATCTAAGGGGCTGAGACGATCCAATTCACGTTTATATTTGTCGATGACTTTTTTCTGCTCCTTGAACCTCCGATAGTACACTGCACCAAATGACGATGATATAACAGTGATCACTGCAATTACCGCCAAAACATACTGCTGGGTTACACGAACATTTGTATATTCTGAACTTAGTGAGTTATACTGTTCTAAGAGCGTACTATGTTCGATTTCGAGAGTGTTCAGTATTTGCAGGTAGGTGCTGTTAAGTGATTTGTATTTTTCTGACAATGTGTAGTGGTCATTTTGTAGTTGCATATAATTTGCTTTCGCTTGGTTGTAGGTTTTATTGAGATTGTTGTAGTCGGTTTGGAGTTTGGTCAAGTCCGTTAATACTTCTTGGTATGTTTGGTTCAACAGATCATAATCTTCTAAGAGTTTGGTGTGCAATTTATTCAATGAATCGTAATCTTGTTGTAGTTGGGTGTAGTTGCCTTTCATTTGGTTATACGTTTGATTTAACGAAGTATATACAGCTTGAAGTTCGGTATACGTTTCGTTAATGTTATTGTAGTCGGTTTGGAGTTTGGTCAAGTCCGTTAATACTTCTTGGTATGTTTGGTTCAACAGATCATAGTCTTTTAGAAGCTCATTGAATGTTGTGTTCAGGGCGTGTAATTTTGCTAGAAGGATATTATATTTTTCCATTAGTTCGTAATAGATTTTTGAAATTATTCTAACTTCTCTAGTACTGTGAATGTAGGTGAAGTATAGAAATGTGTGTGTGGCGTTGGAACTCGGGAGTGCAGTTGCATTCACTTGTTTGTTGTCAAGCGTTACAGCATACGGTTTGTTAACTAGTAGTTGGGAAATAGTGATTCTACAAAAACCAGCGGTGTTATTAATACCCATAACATTGAATTTTAGCATCTTGATTGTTTCGTTGAACTGCAGTTTGGGGATTGTGGAGTTGCATATTGTGAAGACATGATGTGTTTCATTTTCGTAAACTACGTTGAAATCGGAAAAAACTCCCATCAAAGGATAGTTGTCTCTATTGTTTGTATCAATGATGTATGGTTTATCTCCAATTCCATTTTTGTCATTATCTTTCCCTTTGTACTGACTCCAGTAGTTTCCTTCTATGTTGTTGTTCCAGGAATTTATTGAATTGATGCTGCTTGTCGATTGATTGTTGCTTATAAAATTATTGTGAAAAATTACACTGTTATTGGAACTGCTCAGCACAATTCCAAATTCATTGCTTGCAATCTTATTGTTCGTAATTATGTTATTGCTAGAATTGACTAGGTAGACGCCTTCCTTGTTCTTTGAGATGTTGTTATTATTGAGGACGTTATTACTAGAGTTGAATAAAAAGACTCCTCTTGAGTTTCCGTTAATAATGTTTCGTTCTATTTTGTGACCACTTGACTTATCAATTTTAATACCACTTAAGGTAAAACTTGGTCCACTGTTCTGTATGGTGAAATCCGTGATGTTGACATTGTTAACAGCTACTCCAATAACATTTCCAGTATTATTCCCATCAATTATAGTGGCGTGTTTATTCTCGCCAATTAAAAATACTGACTTTGCAATAATCAAATTTTCATAGTATGTTCCATTATATACGTATATAATATCACCATTTATTGCATATGCTAGTCCACTGGTTATGTTTTGGTAAGGATTTTGTAGAGTTCCATCCCAAGGACCAGCAATATTGTCATCATCAACATAGATCGTCCTCGGATCTGCTTTGGCTGGTAGAACATTGAAGCTCAATCCAAAAACATAGATTAGAAGTATACAAAACATAATCTCTACTACAATTTTTTTCATTCTCTCCCTCTCCTTTCTATGCAATGTCCTATGTAATTAATGAACACATGGTTCCATATAAATGGAGTATCCATTTATGGACCATAAAATGTATAACAAATAGAGAAATATTCCATATAATTTAAATATTCCAGAATCTACAATATATCCGCACGCGTAATGCGTGACACAAAACAGGAGAGAAAGGAGAAACTACAATGAAAAATAGATCATTAGCGACGATAGTGACTTTATTGCTTTTAATCGGCTCACTTGGATTTACATTTTCCTTCAAAGTATCAGCTGACCCAGTAACCTATTATTGGCTAACTATTGATACCAATCCAGCGAGTCTTTATACTTGGCCTTCACCACCCCGTGGAAATCACACTGCTCAATCATGGATTAATGTAACGGCTCCAGCCATTATAGATATAGGTCCAAGTTCTCGTGCTGTCTTCCAGAGTTGGACCGGTGGAGATGGTATTTCTGGTACCTACTCGGTTTGGGCTTGGATGACTTCAAACAAGACGATTACAGCCAACTACAAGATACAACACAAATTAACTGTTGAATCATTATATGCGCCAGTATGGATAAGTAATGGAAGCTGGTATCAAACAAGCGAAAGCTGGATTGACGAATATACAATAGCGTTTGCTGGGGTAAGTGGCCTGTTCGGTGCGCCGCCAGGCGTGTACGTAAATCCTGACCAATGGGCATATTTAGTCAATTGGACAGGAGATGCAAGTGGCAAACACCTTTCTGGGGTTTTGCCAGCTAACGGCTACTATAGTGACCCAATCAACATGACTGGTCCGAAAACTGCAGTGGCACTCTGGGCATATCAATATAAGCTTTGCATATTTTGCAAGAATTCCAGCGTGGTTGCACCTCCGCCATTTCCACCATCATTAAATCCACCAGTGCGTTGGCTTGAAGAATGCAGCTTAGTAAATCTAACAGCTCCTGATCCGCATCCAACGTGGAATTGGCCTGGTTCAAGGCGCTACGTATTCGACTATTGGGAAGTTGATGGAGTAATGCAGACACCTGCGAATGTAAACTTGACTGTTCACATGGATACGAATCACACTGCAACAGTCTTCTACAAGCGACAATCATGGATAATATTAGCTGACAACATTGGCAACCAATCTGGGTTTGCTGATGCTGGTAATTGGTACGATAGCTGTAAGAATTACACGTTCTCAACACCACAGTATATTTATCTTTCAAGCGGTATACGCTACGATTTTAGATTCTGGGAACTCGTGGGTACTGGCAACATAGGAACAATCAACCCAATCACTCTACATATTACCCCAGTGACATTTGACGGTGTGACGCTTACGGCCAGATATCAAACACAATACTATCTTGGCGTATCTTCTTCAGGATCAACTGTGCCAAACTACCTGTATCCAGACAGCGACACTTCTGGCTGGTATGATGCAGGTACGACAGTGAACTTGAAGGCAAAACCACTCGTAAGCATTGATAGCACATCACGTTATGTATTCGTTCAATGGAAGAACCACTTAGGCGGAACAAATGCGAACAACAACATTTCTTTTGCAATGATGCAACCATGGAATGTTACTGCAGAATACGATTTGGAATACTTGGCTAAGTGGGATTACTCACCAACAACAATCACCATTCCTGGCTGGCCTGGACAAGCATGGATTAAGAAGGGCATCCCCATATCATACGGCGCGCCCAACAATGATGCTAGCGGACAGTTCGTGTTCCACTATTGGGTTATTGATGGAGTAACATATGCTGCAGGACTAAATCCTGTTGATTTGGGACCGATGACTGGCCCCATTTACGGAACTGCTAATTATGCCAATAAGACAAAGCTTTTCATGACACCACCTAACCATGAAGAAACCGCACATGCATGGTGCAACGAATTTGACGTGACCATCTACGCTGCAAACTTCGACGCAAACCGTGAGGTAAGTGGAAAGCCGATGGACATTTATGGCTTTGACATGATAATAGACTTCAATCCCGCACTTCTTGAGATTACAAATGTCGATCTGGAACTAGACGATTTCTTTGCACCCAACGACTATTTCATTGCAATAAACCAAATTGACAACACAGCTGGAACCTACCAGCTAGTTGCAACAGTAAAAGGCAACTATACAGGATTCGAAGGCACCAAAGCGATCTTCACAGTGACGTTCCACGTCATATACGACCCATGCTACCCCAACCAAAACACTTCCTGGATCACATTCAGCTACGCCAAGTTAATGAACCACCTTGACCAACGAATATATCCTGAGCTTGGCAACCAAAACTGCAAGTACAAGATAACCACTGTAAAACCAATGTTAGAGATTAGAGACGCTGCGACCGGCGGCAACACTATAACGGTGCACAAGAACGCCCCACAGCAAACAACGTTTGATGTTGAAGTGTGGCTTCTACATGGCGTCAAAGTCCACGACTATTATGTAGTGGTGGATTATGATCCAACCCAAATTGAAGCCTTCGATGTAGTTATCAGCAACTATCTCAAACCACCATTCATCATCTATGCATGGTGGATAAGTGTAGGTGCTGGTAAAGTCTACGTGCAAGTTGCGCAAGAGACAAGCGTTCCACTACAAAACTGCAGCGGGCTACTGTTCACCATTAGTTTCAAAGTAGTAGACGAGATCTTCTACACAATACCTGGTCCCCACCACCTAACAAGTGATATCACAATTGATTATGCTGAGTTAAGCGTAAAGTGTCCAAATCCGTTTTTGCAAAAGACTACCGATGGCAATTTGGGTTCGATTAAAGCGACGTACATCTACAATCCATGTTTAGGTGACTTAGACTACGACGGATGCGTCACCGTATTAGACCTACAACTAATAGCCCAAAACTATGGTCCCACGGCCATATACGACATCACTGGAGATGGCAAAACGGACATCGCTGATCTAGTATTCGTCGCTCTACGGTTTGGAACATGCCTGTAATGGTGTAGACCACACTAAAACCTAACCCCCCTTTTTTGGGATATATCTACTCTAAATAAACAGAATGGCTCCAGAAGGAAGTTCAAGCTGTGCAAAAGAGAGAAGCTTCCAAACATACGTTGGTACTAGCCTTATCTATATTGCTAATCCTCAATGTAATCAACTCCTCTTTCAGAGCTAAAGCTGCAACTACACCTACAGTTTATGTTGATCCAGCGTTAACCCTAACCTCCTCAGAAGCAACTTTTTCAGTAAACATAAGTGTTGCCGAAGTCACGGATCTTTGCAGCTGGCAACTATTTATGTATTTTAAAAATGATATCGTAAACGCAACTGCATGTTCTGAAGGACCTTTCTTAAAGTCCCAAGGTTCTACTACGTTCGATAAGAGTATCAACAATATCTATAACGCAACACATGGAGAGTTGTGGATGTATTGTTTACGCACATGGAGTGGAGGGGGAGTAAATGGTAGTGGAACCTTGGGCACAGTTACATTTAAAGCCGGCGTAAGTGGTAACTCGTCTCTAAACCTTGCCAACACGATTCTAGGCAATGCATCAGCACGGCGCATATATCACATAACAACCGATGGAGTTGTTATAATAGGAATACACGATGTTGCGGTAACCAATGTTGCGCCTTCCAAAACCATCGTTGGAGAAGGTCTAATTGTGTATATAAATGTAACAGCTGAAAATCAAGGCAACTATACTGAAACCTTCAACGTTACTACAAAAGCCAACACAACAGCTATACAAATCCTCACAGTTACAAACCTGACAAGTGGAAGCTCCACAACGATGACATTTACATGGAACACAACTGGCTTTGCTTATGGCAACTACACTATAAGCGCAAGTGCCGAATTTGTTCCCTATGAAATAGACATTGATGACAACAATCTCACTGACGACACGGTAATTGTAACAATTCCAGGCGACTTTAGTGGAGACTTTAAAGTTGGCCCTCATGACTTTGCATTGCTTGCAGCAGCTTACGGCTCCACGCCGTGGCAACCAGGGCCCTCAGGTGATTGGAATCCCAACTGCGATGCCAACAACGACAACAAAGTCGGACCTTACGACTTCGCTGTACTAAGTGTAAATTATGGCAATCACTACCCATAACTAATTAAAAGGCTTGTATACTACATATTTAATTGCCATCAAATAAGCTTAAGCTGATGCTCCTAGTAATTCGTGTGTGCGTTGGGGATGATCATGTGAAAAATCTCGTATTCATCATCATTGTACTTGTCTTGTTTCCCAACTTTATCATCGCCAGCAAAGAAGCTGTTCTCGATTTTTTTCCTAACAGCCAAAGTGGGTCGCAATTACTTGAAAGTCCTACTATAGTTAACGCCTCTCTTCCTTGTGCTACGGACACCTCGATTACTGGATTCTCTGAAAAATGTGTGAAGGCAAAAATACTTCAAGTTCTCCATAACGGAAATGAAACAGTATGTGTAGTGTTGGAACCAAAAGATAATTTGACAGTTGTAAACGTTGGCTCTTCAACTCTAATCGAACTGCCACGAGAGCTAAAAACTAAAATCGATCCAAATCTTCTCAATCTAACAAGACTTGTTGACTTGGGCTATCTTCAGAATAATAAAACAAATGTTTTGATTTCTGTCGCTCCTCAGTTTGTTTTTTCAGAACTAGCTGAAAAAATAATCAAAAAGAACTTCACAGACGAAATACGAGAAATATATGTTAGTGAACACGCATTTAGTTTTATGAAATTCATGGCCACACGCATAAAGTATTCGGCTCTTTTCGAACTAACCAAAAGTCCTTTTGTCGATTATATATGGCTTGATCGAAAATTCGAAGTATGCCTAGACCAAAGTGTCGTAATAGTAAAAGATCCGGCAGAATGGACTATTGTAGAATCATCATTTGGTAGACAAATCAACGGTTCAGGAATCAGAATTGCAATCCTAGATACGGGAATTGATTTGAGTCATCCTGACTTCTACTTTTCAAATGGCACCTCAAAGATCGTAGCAGAAACATCGTTCACTGGAGAATCAACTATAGACCGGTATGGCCATGGTACTCATTGCGCGAGCATAGCTGCAGGAACAGGGGTGGCAAGCACATATAGATATGTTGGCGTTGCTCCAAGCGCGGCACTTTTGAACGTCAAGGTTCTAGATGACACTGGAGAGGGACTTGAAAGCTGGATTATCAGCGGAATTCAGTGGGCAGTTGATAATGGCGCAGACATCATAAGCATGAGCTTCGGTGGTGATATTACTAACAACGGAACAGATCCATTGTCAACAACGGTCGATTGGGCATCAAAGCAAGGCGCTATCTGTGTTGTTGCTGCTGGGAATGCTGGGTCTACGATGTACACAATTACTAGTCCTGGGGTTGCGAAACTTGCAATAACGGTTGGAGCTTCTTCTAAGGCAGACACGGTCCCTAATTTTAGCTCTCGAGGTCCGACTATTGACAATCGAATTAAGCCTGACTTAGTGGCACCTGGAGTGAATATCATAGCTGCACGAGCCAACAGTACCACAATGGGAACACCAGTTTCTCAGTACTATACGAGAGCGTCTGGAACCTCGATGGCAACTCCTCATGTGGCAGGTGCCGCAGCGTTGCTTTTGGATGCACATCCAGATTGGGATTATGCTATTATAAAAATGGCTTTGACAAACTACCCGGAGAATATAGGCTCAAACGTGTTGGAGCAAGGCTCAGGCAGATTAGACATATGCAAATCTGCAATAGCATCGATCATTGGAAATTCCAGTACGAGCTTCGGAAGAGTGCATTTGAATGCTACGTATAACCAGTTGATTACCTTTCAAAACTTAGCTGATACCACTTTTGGTGTCGCCTTGGATGTAGAAACATGGCTAATTGAAAGCGGAGTCCTTTACAATGTAGCGTTGCTGAATGCATCGAACCTTAACATTGCTACTGGAACTGCGATAACAATTGAACTGCAACTCGACACGAATTTGGATTTGCCGACTGGTTATTTTGAAGGAAGAATCACTGCAACTTTCAACGGTGGATCCATTAAAATACCATTTTTGTTTTATATATTATCACAATTGAACTGCGAAATTATAAACGAAAATGGCTCACGACTTACAGCAGCCTTTATTCTACTGGACGCAGAAAGCGGTGAACTTGTAGGATATTCTGCAGAAGACGCGCAAGCGCAATTCACAGTTTCTCCAGGAGAATACATCATTCAAGCTATGAATGTCTATGGGTTGAACCCATCTAGTGGACATATAGACATGACCTATTCCTTTCTTGTCCACCAAAAAGTTTCAATAAAACCAGACGAAACAATATATTTACAACTTTCATTAGCTTCAGCGAGTAAATTAAGAGTGCGGACTACTGATATAACCAACTCTTCTCTTCATTTAGAACTCAAACAGCTTTTTGCACCCAACTATCAAATGATATATTTATCAGAAATAGGCGCACTCTCCAGTCAACATTTGTATCTGACGAATATCAGTGAGTATGCAACTTCTCCTTGTTATTTCGGATTTATGGGCTTTTCCAAAGATGATATTCGCTGGGAAGAAGCAAATATTTTAACTTCAGAAGTGGATGCATACTTTGTTGGCTGGGACATTGGCAAACACGGACTTTTAGGTATTCCAGATCCTTTGGAGTATGCAGATTATGAACTGGCTACATTTGATATTGAAAATCTTTTCCCGACACCTTCAGCAGGCATGAGTATCTGGTTTAATCAAATTGCTGGTCTATGGCAGACTGGATTTTGGTATGGTTTTCAAACCTATCCTGGAATCAATTGGAAAGCTCATGTTCTTCCATGTCAGTTCAAACAGTCTCCTTCAGCAGAATGGTCTGAGATGGAATGGTCATGTATATATGCACCATCACTTTTTTTGGATTACTCTGCTGAATATTTCGTTGTAGACAGGCATTTCCAGCCTATAGTAAAGGGTGAAATGTTTTCATATACTATAGGAAAAACTCTGTTTCTACCTCAACCTATCCATAACGGTACTTCATACTACGGAGAGAGCTTGCAAATTCCGTACTATCCCTTACGCGTTCAAGAAAACCTCTTTCTAGAAAAGACTAATCCTGAAGCCACAAAACGGGTTGAGGTATTCAAGGATGAGATACTGATATATAACAAAACAAAACTTTGGGCTCAAGACCCAATTTTAATAACCAGTTTTTTAGAATCCCATGGCTATGGCTATTACTCCTTCGTAATCAAGACAGAAACTAGCATGGATTTGTGTTCAAAAAACATTGCTAAATACGAGATAAACTACACTAATTTGTCTAGAGATTTGATACCTCCATCAATAGTGAAAATTAATGCTTCTCCCTGTTTTACAACCAACGAATATTTCATAGAAATCCAAATAGTCGACAACGAGGATCTTCAAAATGTTTCGTTATTTTATTCCATAGGTGATGGCCATTGGACTTCTGCTCCAATAGAAAATCTTGACAATGGCATTTATTCAACTGACCTCAATCTTGAGCCTTCAACTCAGCAACTTTCTCTTGCGATCGAAGCAAGAGACATAAGCGGTAACGCGGTTTGGTCCAGTATTGAACCAGCAGCTAGAAGAGGATATCCCACTCAAATAAATGCCACGTTAAATGCTGATAGAATATCAGGGAAATTAATGATAATTGGAGGTGTTCTTTCGCAACCCGTCTATTTGAAGATTAAGATGGGAGAAAACGTGATGTATACTCTAACCGATAATGAAGGGAATTTTGAATTCATGGTACCTCAATCTGTGTCGTTCCCTGTCAGGATTGAAATGATAAACATGGGACCTTACGGGGATTCATCTTGTCTAATATGGGAACCAGAAATCCATGACGTAGCTATAACCCAAGTAACGCCTTTCAAAACAGTGATAAGCAGCAATGTTCAGATCAATGTGACGATCGCGAATCAAGGAATCTTTGTTGAAATCTTTAATGTTGCTTTGTGTTACAATTCAAGTTGCATATCTAACGCAACCTTGACTCTAATTAGCGGCAGCTCCACAACAATAACATTCACATGGAACACAACAAGCATTGTTAAGGGCAACTACAGTATAAGCGCGTACGCCTCCCAAGTCTGGGGTGAAACCTACACCGACAACAACATACTGATTTTTGGGATTATACACTTGACTATTCCAGGAGATTTCAGTGGAGATCTCAAAGTCGATCCCTACGACTTTGCGTTACTCGTAGTTGCTTACGGCTCTACACCATGGAAGCCAGGTATGGTAGGGTCTTGGAACTCCAACTGTGATGTTGACTGCAACAACAAAGTTGACCCCTACGACTTCGCCGTGTTAAGCGTAAACTACGGCAAACACTACTCATAACTTTCGTTCCCTCTTAGAGATACACGTGCGCAACTTAATTATCGATGCGCACAGAGTTTTTCCGCACACGTAATGAGTTCCTTTTTCATATCTATTGATGGCTCATGGATAGTATAGACATAGAAGATAATTTCGGAAACCTTATATTATTTTTGAACTATAAAAACTATTGCCGAGGGGAGAAAAACCTTGAAACTCCGTTTAGTGGAGATATTTTTATTAAGCTTTTGTATAGCTTTTGTTATCCTCATATTCCTATCTGTAAACCCGATAAATGCTGATTATCTAATCACATTTAGTCAAACTGGGATAGACCTAGATTTTGATGGCATAGTTGTTATTATTGATGGTACTCCTTATAGTAAAAGCGCTCTGCCAATTTCTTTCTGTTGGAGCACAAGCTCTATTCATAACTTCTCTTTTCAGTCATCACTAATTGTCGAACCAAATTTAAAGCGTTACATTTGGAATTCGACAACTGGTATGTCAGCGCTACAGAGTGACTCAATAACAGTATCAACATGGGGTAGTGTAGTCGGGAACTACAAGACTCAGTTCTTTTTACATGTGGCTTCGCCTTACGCTACTTCAAGTGGTCAAGGTTGGCACTACAACGGCAGCGCCGTCTATGCCATTTTAAACACTGATACTGAGAGCCACGGAAATGGGACTCAAAGGGTATTCACTTCTTGGGGTGGAAATGCCTCAGGAACAGATTACAGTCAAAGCGATCCAATAACTATGGACGGCCCAAAAACAGCAATAGCAAGTTGGAAGACACAGTACTACCTAAAACTAACAACTGGTTCAGGCGGTATTGTAGATCCCTCCAGCTCTAACTGGTATGATACTGGAACTATAGTTTCAGTTACCGCCACCCCAGACACATATCATCTATTTGACCATTGGGAACTTGATAGCATAGATGTTGGCTCAGACAACCCTTACAACGTGACTATGGACACAGCACACACGTTACACGCAGTATTCGTCCAAGAAATGTCAACTCTTACAATTACCACTACACCTGGCGGTACAACCGATCCCTCTCCAAGCGAACATGCTTATCCTGTCGGAATAAACGTCACAGTAACCGCCATACCTGACGAACATTATGTTCTCGACCATTGGGAACTCGACAGCGTAGACGTTGGATCAGCAAACCCATATACTATCTTCCTTAATTCCAATCACACTCTCCACGCTGTTTTTACACTTACTAACTACACACTAACTATAAATGTAGCAGCTGACGGAATCACCAATCCAACAGCTGGTGTTTATACCTACACTGCAGAGACAAATGTGTTTGTGTTAGCAGTCGCAGACACTGATTATGACCTTGATCGTTGGCTACTTGACGGGTCGAATGCAGGTGATGCAAACCCCATATACATTTTAATAGACGGGGATCACGAGCTAAAACCAGTGTTTGTATATGCACCTCCACCAACACCCCCACCATCCTTAATTGTGGGAGGGTCGACAGCTTCCATAAGTTATTCGTTAGTTCATGCATGGATAATACTTAACGTCGTGCTCGTCACTGCAATCATTATGGCAACTTCTTGGAAAAAAGGACGGAAAAATGGACGTGCATAAAAAAGGAAGGTTAATGGTTATTCGTTTCTAAGGTACACTGTTATATGCAAGTATATACCCATCCTGAAAGAACTGTCGAGTCAATCGAGAAATACAGGTTTTACATGAATACTTAGTCGTTATCCATGACTTTCGTTGATGTGTGCGCGCGCATAATGCTTTTTCAAAAGCATCTTCGCGCGCCACGAAAAACTTAAATCTCGTAAACACAAATCTCATTCGAAAACATATTATTGAAGGATTTAAAATTGAAGAACAACAAAAGCTTTGGAAGGAGAGGGGTTTCCATGACGATCATTGTAGCAGCAATAGTACTCGTAGTCATCTTGATTGTGGCTTCTTTGTACGCCCTGCAAATCGGACCTTTTGCTCCTCCGGCAAAGGTAGAACTAATCATGGGGACAACAGATTCTGTGGAATCCGCCATTGACCCAGCGCAAGCTTACGACTTCTTCGGGTGGGAGATTCTTCAAAACACAGGTTCTGGCCTAGTCGAGATAGAACCAGGTTCATCTGCAGCAGCAGAAGACTACAACCCGGCGTTAGCTACGGAGTGGATCACGAGTGGGGACCTCAAAACTTGGACTTTCACTCTTAGAGAAGGGGTTTTGTTTGATGACGGGACAGAGTTCAATGCGTCGCATGTGAAATACAGTTTTGATAGGAACATGGGAATTGCTAGTCCTGACGGCCCACAGCTGAACATGGAGTATGACGCCATCATAGATAACGTCGAGGTTGTAAGCAAATACGTTGTCAAGTTCAACCTGAAGATACCATTCGGGCCCTTCTTGGGTCTTATGGCGTGCCAAGCTTCCTACATTGTCAATCCCGAGTATGCTGGAGGGTGGCAGACAGAGTGGAGCGTTGACGACATAGTTGAATACGTTGCGGGTGACGCGCGAGCAAGTAATGCAATGGATCTTGGCCCCTATGTTCTGGCAAATTGGACGCGGGTGGCAGGAAAGGACCATGAGATGCGACTTGAAGCGAATCCCAACTACTGGAACAGTGCAGCAGGTCTTCCCAAGACTAAGAAAATAATCATCAAGTTCTACGCTGACGCGACAGCTCTTCGCCTAGCTATCGAAGCAGGTGACATCGACATAGCTTTCCGACACATCACTGCATCCGACATTGAGGATCTCCAGGACAACCCAGATCTGAAAGTTTGGGAGGGCGTTGGAGCAGCCATTCAGTACATGATCTTCCAGGAGGATCCGTTGACAGGTTTGCCTCAGCTTAACGACTCCAGAATTAGGAGAGCTCTGACCGCCTGCTTGGATAGACAAGAGGTTGTCGACACCGTGTTCCTCAGCCAATACTCGCCCCTGTACAGCATGATACCGACTGGAATGTTGGGACGCCCCGCAGGAACAGACGGGCCGTTCAAGGTATTAGGCGACGCCAACTACACGTATGCTCGGAGCCTGCTGGCTGATCTAGGATACGACGAGACGAACAAGTTGCCGATTGAGCTCTGGTACGAAACCAGTGGGCACTATCCCTCGAGTCCTGACCAGGCTCAACTCTACAAGTCGCAGTTTGAAGCGAGTGGCGTGGTGTCGGTGACTCTGAAGTCGGCTGACTGGCCAAGCTACAGGCTGAACCGAAACGAAGGAGTCATGCACGTCTTCTTGTACGGCTGGTACCCTGACTACATAGACCCAGACAACTATGCCTTTCTCTACTACGCACCATGGCTGAACCACAAGTACACTCAGTACAACGCGACGAACAACTATGTCGCCATGAAAGCCGCATATGACGCAGCCCGAGCCTCGAACAACGAAACTGAGCGAATAGAGCTATACGACGAGCTTGAAGGCTACGCCGTGGAAGACTGCCCAGTTGTTCCAATCTGGCAAGGCGTTGCCTACGCCGTGACAAAGCCAAACATCAAGGGCGTCTACCTAGACATAACACAGACTTGGCGAATCTGGCTACTATACGGATAAGGATTGTGGGAACGTGCACCATTTTCTCCCTTTTCTTTGAAAGCTCAACTTAAGTTATGATGAAGTGTGTGCCCTATGGGTCTCCGATCCTATATTGTCACGAGAGTCCTACTAACAATACCGATGATAATGTTGTTGCTCTCAATAGTGTTCCTTATTATTAGAGTCATTCCAGGTGACCCAGTCTTACTTCATTTTGAGAGGAAAGCTAGCGAAGAGGCAATGGACGCAATGAGGCAAAGACTAGGCTTAGACCAGCCCTTGCCTGTTCAATACTTCGAATATCTAGGAGGCCTCTTTCGCGGGGACCTTGGGAGGTCAATGCAAGATTTTTCACCGGTTTCAGACCAGATATATTCCGCCTTTCCGGCAACATTAGAGCTCGCAATCTGCTCTATGCTCGTCGCTGTTGCTGTCGGAATATTGCTGGGTGTCAGAGCATCACAGTCTTACAACTCTCCTCAGGACCAGTCGATAAGGGCTTTTGCCATAGTTGTGTATGCGATACCAATCTTCTTTCTCGGTATGATTCTCCAGATGATCTTCGCCATTAACCTACACTGGTTCCCAGCAAATGGAAGATTTCCTCCATATCTTGGGGAGCCTCGCGGGCTGATTTTACACTTGAGCAGACCTGCAGGAGGATTTGTTGAGACTTTGGCATGGTCGTCAATTGTTGGTCTCGTATGCTGGGCATTCTGCATCATAGCGCTAAGAAGAAGACATGTGATATTCTGGGTCAAAGGATTTTTGATCTCTATCTTAGCCTTCATGGTCGGCTGGATTGCATGGGCAACTCTTGCTTGGTATTTTGTGAACCTTGGGACTCTACGCATTTCAACTGGTTTGTTCACAGTGGACAGCCTTATTGAGGCTAGCCCCCTAAAATTCGTTGAAAGCATCAGGTATCTGCTTCTTCCTTCTTTGACGCTTGGACTGGTTCTTTCTGGAGTGTTCATAAGATTGACAAGGAGCAATATGCTCGAAACGCTGCGCCTGGATTTCGTTACCGCGGCAAAGGCTAGAGGACTGAAGGTAACAGCTGTAACTTACGGGTATGCTCTGAGAAACGCCTTTCTCCCGATTCTCACCATGATGGGCCTTCAGTTCGCCACTCTTCTGGGTGGTGCTATCTTAACTGAGACCACGTTTTCTTGGCCTGGATTAGGCAGATATTTGGTCGACAGAATCAACTTTAGGGATTACACCGCTATCCAGGGTGCTGTGGTCTACTTCGCCCTTATTGTTGCTGCAGTGAACCTCGTTGTAGACATTATGTACGCATACCTTGACCCGAGGATACGCTTCTAGGAGGATTCTGAATGCCTACAGTGAAAACTAGAAGAGCAATCTTCTCTGGCCTCATCTCAAGATTAACCTCACTGACTGGGAGGGGTTCAGCGGGCTGGATGACAATTATCGGAGCAGCAATTGTAGGCGTGATCATTCTCCTCACGCTCCTTGGTCCTTGGATCTCACCATATGATCCAAGGGCAATTAATGTTAGCCCACCTCCAAACCCCAGTCCCCCAAGCGGAAATTTCCCCTTGGGCACAAACCTCCTGGGACAAGATATGTTGAGCAGAATACTGTGTGGCGGAAGTATAATGATTCAGGTAGCCCTTCTCTCGGTGCTCTTCTGCTTCGTCATAGGGGTACCTATCGGTCTCCTTGCTTCCTACACGGGTGGTGCGCTTGACAAGGTCGTCAATCTAGTTATGGATAGTTTCTACGCCTTTCCCGGACTTGTTCTAGCTATTGCAATAGCTGCCATGATGGGAAGAGGAGTAATCAACATGGCTCTATCCATAGGAGTCGTCTACATTCCCTCCTACTATAGAATAGTGCGAAGTCAGGTGCTGACGATAAAGGAGTTGCCTTATGCCGAAGCTGCTCGAGCAACCGGCGCGAGAGGACGAACAATACTTCTCCGCTACGTTCTACCGAATATACTTCCCTCAATTGCAGTTGTAGCTACAATGAATTTCGCAGATGCAATTTTGACTGCGGCGGGATTGACTTTCGTTGGTTTGGGGATCGGGATAGAAGTTCCGGATTGGGGCTGGGATTTGTCAAAAGGAAGAGAGCTTCTTCCAAGCGGTGCTTGGTGGGTCATAACGTTTCCAGGCGTTATGATCGTTCTCTTAGCGCTGGGATTTACGCTTATAGGAGAAGGACTAAGCGAATTGCTGAATCCGAGACTAGAGAAGTGACAATCTTGTCGCCCTTGCTAGAGGTTGACTCACTAACAGTAGACTACCAGACCCGAAGAGGAGATATCCGCGCAGTTGACGACGTATCATTCACCATGGAGAAGGGCGAGATGCTGGGGCTCGTAGGTGAATCTGGTTCCGGCAAGTCCACTCTTGGTCTTTCAATTATGCGGTTGGTTCCCTATCCCGGCGTCATCAGAAACGGTCATATAAAAATCGATGGGACTGATATCACAAATCTTGCGGAAGAGAAGATGCAGTCTCTAAGAGGACGAAGAATTACCTTTGTTTTTCAAGATCCTATGACTTCTTTAAGTCCGGTCAAGAAAATTGGAGACCATTTTACCGAGTTCATTCTCACCCATGAACCTGAAACAGGAAAGGAAGAAGCGTTTGAGCGTGCCAAATGCACACTGAGTGATGTGGGGATTCTTCCCGAACGCATAAATGATTACCCTCATCAGTTTAGTGGCGGAATGCGACAACGCATCATGATTGCCTTGGCTATCGTTCTTAATCCTGAATTGGTGATTGCTGACGAACCCACAACTGCTCTGGATGTAATAGTGCAGGCAAAGATCCTTGACCTCCTCAAAAGCCTACGGGACACATATGGTATGGCGCGTATCCTCATAACTCACGATTTAAGCATTGTTCTAGAGCGTTGTGACAGGATCCTTGTTATGTATGCTGGGAGTCTCGTTGAGTATGCTGATAGCAGAGAATTATATGCAAATCCAGGACACCCCTACACACAACGGCTCTTGCAGAGTATACCAAACGTTGAGCTTACTGACCAGAGACTGGAGGCTATTCCTGGTTCTCCTCCAGACTTGCTTAGTCTGCCTAGAGGCTGCAGCTTTTTCCCGCGGTGTTTATGTGCCAAGGAGAAATGTGGGCTGGAAAAGCCGCCACTTGTAGAGCTTCGCCCCGGCCATTTCGTTAGATGTTTCAAGGAGAATTCACAGCCTTGAGTGCATTTGTGAGCGTTGCCGAATTGAAGAAATATTTTCCTGTTCAAAAGAGTTTCTTCGAAAGACTGTTTACTCGAACAGAGGAGTATGTCAAAGCTGTTGACAATGTTAGCTTTCTAATAGAGAGGGGTGAAGTCTTTACCTTGGCAGGCGAAAGTGGCTGCGGGAAGACAACGGCTGGGAAGCTTCTTGTGAGGCTTCTTGAGCCAACCGCAGGTGAAATACGTTTTGAGGGTGTTGACATAACGAACCTTAAGGGTGAAGACCTTAGGTCGCTTAGGAGAAGAATACAGATTATATTTCAAGATCCCTATTCATCCCTTAACCCGAGAATGAGGATAGGAGTGGCGGTTGGTCACCCGCTTGAGATACACAGTTTGGCAACGGGAGAAGAAAAGAAGAAGAAAGTTCTTGAAATGCTTCGGAAAGTTGGGCTATCACCTCCAGAGCAGTTTGCTCGTCTATACCCCCACCAACTGAGCGGAGGGCAGAGACAGCGAGTCGCTCTAGCGAGATCAATAATTACGGAACCAGAGTTTGTTGTGGCTGACGAACCTGTTTCGATGATCGATGTTTCTCTCAGAGCAACACTGATCGATCTTATGTTGAACCTGAAGAAAGAACTGGGACTCACCTATCTCTTCATCACCCATGATTTAGCGGTCGCGAGATACATATCAGACAGAATAGCCATAATGTATCTTGGAACAGCTGTAGAGATCGCAGAAAGCACAGAGCTTTTCTCAAATCCAATGCACCCATACACACAGGCGCTACTCTCTGCCATTCCAGTCCCAAATCCTGAACGAAAACGAAAGGCGATAGAACTTAAAGGGGAGGTCCCCTCTGCGATCAACATACCGTCAGGCTGCCGTTTTCACCCTCGTTGCCCCAAAGCCTTTGAGAAATGCCCACTTGAAGAACCAGTTCTAAAAGATGCCCGAAGTCATCACTCTGTTGCATGCCACCTTTACTAGAGAGCACGTACACATGCATTCGCCTGGAAGCATGTGGAAGGCAGAAGTTGCGCGCGTCAAAAACAAGAAAATTAATGGGGGTGTACTTGAAGATCTGCTCGGAGATCAGAATACGCCTAAGATCAAGCTTGGTTCTCATAGTTAACTCATATTCCACGACATAAGATGCTGCTTCAAGAGTTAATAATTTGCATCAAGCTCAGAAAAAATGAGGAAGATGCGGGAGATATCGCCATTATATGAGAAAAAAGCAGATATTAAAAGTATGTCTGCAACTTCATGTCTATTTTCAGTTGTCTTTTACTAGGTAATAACTCAAAAGCCTTTTAGCAACCAAGTTTCTTGTCAATTTTTATGGATAAATGAGCACTCTTTTACCATGCAGATGTATTTTAGCAACATAACACTTATTAGAGAGAGCGGCATTCACCTTTCAAACTTCATTGCCAAAAGAGGTGGTATTTTTTTGAATGTTGAAAATTTGAAACGCCGTGCATTTCATTTACGACAACGCATCGACACTTTAGAGAATGGACAACAAAAGCAACAACTTATTGAAGACTATGTGAGAATAATTTGGCAAATCCAAGACTATTGAATAGATAGCGGATGTCTATTTTTCTGACGAAACTAGCCGAAGTTTATAAATTAAACAAGAGAGTTCAAGATTTTTTCAACTTACATGCTTGCATCCATGTAACATATTAAGTGTTTAATCTTTAGACCTTTGTTTCTTGTTCAAGATGTTAATGCACAACTTGGGATTTCTTTTATTAGACAGCGAAACTATTTCGATTTTCCAAAAGTTTAACTTTATCTGTTAAAATAATCGTCGACAAAATCAGCACTTATGTCGATTTTTGTCATTTTCAAGCTTTTTATCACTTATAATCAGGGCGAAGACGATACGGATATTGTGGAAGAGAAAACTGCGAGGCTTTATGCTTTGGTTTACTAGGTTATTCACCAATGATTTGAATTATTATTGTTCTCCGTCTTGGATGAACATCAGTCTCCACAAAGAGCAGGGACTGCCAAGTGCCTAAGACTATCTTTCCATCAATTATTGGTAAGGTTTTGTCTGGAGAAAGAAACATAGAACGAAGGTGTGAGTGGGCGTTTGACGGGTGACTATATGATGTTCGTTTTGGAATCAATTTTTCCAAGATTCTTTTTATGTCTTCTAAAAGGTTCCAGTCGTTCTCTGTAAGAACCAGGACTCCAGTTGCGTGAGGAGCGAAAATATGGGCTATGCCATTTCTCACTTGAGATTCGAAAACTGTTTTTTGGACTTTTTCTGTAAGATCTGTGAACTCTATTTCTCCTTTAGTTGAGAATTCGATGGTTTGATTAAAAACTTTCATTGAGCCACACCTCGCAAAGACATTTGCAGTGAATTGAATAAAATTGTTACTGCTATCCAACTACATTCTACTATTGTGTGCGCAGTTTCTGCGCTTAAGTCTTTTGCGCTATAAAAATAAGAAAGAAAAGCTATGTATAGAAAAATCCCGAATAATCGACCTCGAAAATGTATACAGATTTGCCAACCCAACTATAGCCAAAAAAAGAGTATCTGACACTATTCCTTTCATTTCTTTATAGAGTTCAACAGAACCATACCTCTGGCATAAAGCAGTTGTTTTTCAAGCGGCCCTATAACACAAAGACTTTTGATTTTGGTCCCACCCAACCTAATGAAGTTTGAGATTTCATTTTCTATTTTGCCGCCACATTCCCTTTTGTTACTCTAACTTTTTTTCCTTCTTAGGACACGGTCAAGTAGCTTGTTGATTATGTCGTCGTAAGTTTCGCCTTTCTTTCCCACACTCTTTAATACGTCTCGTGTCTCTTTTTTAATTTTTATACTTGTTAATTCCTCACTCATACTTTATATCCTCTGTTATGCTTTACTCTCTATTAGGGATAATAGGTAATAACAGTTATGCTTTTTCTCAGTTTTTCGTGGCCTCCTAAAATATAGTTACGAAAATCTACGGTCTTTACCCAAAAATACTCAGAAAACACGAGTTTTCGTGGTTCGGGGAAAAATACGCGAAAACACCGAAAATGTGCGAATAGTGGGAAAAATACGGGTTATGAAATTGTATCCACAGAAGCATTGTGCAACTTTTACAGGATATTGGATACAACTAAAATGTGTTAAAAAGTGAAGAACTGGGAAAAGCTGATTGGTAGATAATAGTTAAGGTAGAAAAAACATGAGTAGATGATATTGGAGAAAAGTCAGAAAATAGGATAAAGCTTGAAAGATTCCAGAAATTTTAGGAATATAACCTCTGGTCAACAAAAACCGTTTACACAGTAGAGACTGGATAGAGAAGGGAGGACATTGAAAAAGCAATTTTCTTTTCTGCTAATATATTGGTTAAACGAAAAAGCAGTTTGGTGACATGAATTTTTTATTTAATACCTACGTCACCAATACCACTAATATCTCCAAATACCACTTTGAAAAACATGAAATATGCACAGTTTTGCCTACATATATTGCCTCAAAAGCATGTAATCTAAGCAAAAATCCCTGAAACGGGCTTCTTTTCTGCACATTCTCCTATCAAAAATGCTGACATCACCAGAGTAGTCACATGGTTTCAGTAAAACAGAAAGGTGTATACAAAAGCATAACCGCCTACAGGACTATATGGTTTGTCATATTAGAGAAGAAATTAAGTTATAGGTATGAGAGTAGGCCACCTTCTTTGGCTCGAGATCTTCTAAGATAGCTTGGCTTCATAAAACGTCTCATGCGCTTACTGACTTGGGATTTTTTCGGTCTATTCTCTTTTGGTATTTTGTGCTAAAATTGAAGTTTTTGCTACGAGGCACGAAAATATATTTGCTTTCTCTCTAGTGGGAGACCTTTTCGGCCAAACTTAAGAAAACACATCTGTCCGTAACATACCACATGCACTTTGAACCCAAACAACTAATCGCCATTCCTCCAAGCATCGTCAAAGGACAGTTTTTTCGTATCTGCCGTTTTGGATCATAATATATTTCAAAGATCTTTTTCACACGCTTTGGAGCACCCTTCAGAGAAAGTTTACTTAGTGATTTCTCTGTTTCTAGCAACGGTATCAAGTCAGTGAGACTTAACACTCCTACTAAGTGGTCAGCGTTTGTTACAGCTAATTTCTTAATCTTTTGTTTTACCATTAATCGTGTAGCATGCGTTATTGTAACGTAAGGGCTCACCGCTATGAGCGGTTTTGACATAACTTCACATACTTTAACTTTAGCCGGGTCCTTTCTTTTAGAAACTAGCCTTTTCAGTATATCTCTTTCAGTCAAAATTCCAACAGATTTTCGGTTTTCAGTAACTATGATGCAACCAATTCCATATCGGTTCATCATCTCTGCAGCCTTTAAAACTGTATCCTCTATATTCGCTGTTTTTACGTTTCGAATCATTATATCTTCTACTTTTGTTGACATTTGTTCGACCCGCTTCGACTCAGATTCTTGTCTTACTTTAGGTTCTAAAATAGATTATGAACGTGAAATTCGAATGAAGCATACTCATTAAAAGTCCACTTTTGGAAAGGGAAAAAAGGTGTGCGTGGTTTCTACAAAAGGAAAATGATGTTTGTCGGAAAAGCATAATTTCTAATGTTACAATTAGTACCTACAAAAATCTATGAGCGCGTTTCGTGAATGGGAAAAACTCTAAAAAAATCTGACTTGAAAAAATGGAGAAGAAGAGGGTTCTACAGCGAGATAGTCTTAGTTAAGAAGCTTCAAAAAAATGGATACAACGCTGTAAGGGTACCTGTCAGCAATCCAAGCCTTCATCCTCTTCCCGACGTAATCGCCCGCAGAGACCAGCACGTTTACGCTTTTGAAGTAAAAAACGCTAATTACTATGCATACTTCCCTAAAAAACAAATCGATAAACTCTTCAGATTTCTCGATGAACTCATACCCACTCCCAAACAATGCAAACATGCCATCTTAGCAGCACACCTTGGAAAAAAATGGATCTTCCGCCAAATCCCATGGGAAAATTGGGAAAAAGAAGAGCTCCCAGACCAAGAACGCATTCTAAAACGTGACAAAGGAAATTTTAAGCTAGAAAATGTAGGAAAATCGAGTCATGAATAAACAAGAGTGGTATACTTCGCTTTTTGACGAATTAAATAACTATTGGGAAGAAATAGTAAATGCTCGCTCTACGGAAAAGGAAGTTGAATTCCTTGAAAACATTATAAAAAAAGACGGTCTACTTCTTGATCTTTGTTGTGGTACTGGACGCCATTCTATTTTTCTCCGTAAGAAAGGATGGAATGTAATAGGGCTTGATGTATCGACTAATCTTCTTAGAATTGCCAAAGAGAGAATGGCGGATAAAGGTGTTCGATTTCCATTAGTGAGAGGCGAAATGCGTCATCTTCCTTTTCGATCGGAAATTTTTGCTACTGTAATCAACATGTTTACAAGCTTCGGTTACCTACCCTCAGAAAAAGAAGATGTGAAAAACCTAAAGGAAATTGCACGAACACTTAAAAAAAATGGATCGTTTTTAATAGATATTGTTAACCGCGAACATCTTCTACAGATTTTTAAGAAGAAAGATTGGGCAGAATTTCCCACCTTTTACATGCTGGAAAAACGTACTTTAGACCCAGGAGGGTCAAGGCTTTACTCCCAATGGATTCTCTTGGACAAGAATAATGGCAAAACAAGAACATTCAATCATAACCTGCGGCTATACTCTTTTCCGCAGCTAAAAACGATGCTGGAAAAGGCAGAATTGACGATAGAGAAAATCTATGGCGATTATGAGAGACATGAATTTCGGCAAGACTCTTCAAGATTGATCGTGTTAGCAGAAAAGAAAGTATATATATAATAAGAACCCGTGCATCATCACTATTTTGTCCATATGCTTCGAAAACTTGCAGAATGGAGTTATGTTTCTTGCTGTTTTAATGTTAATTGGAGTCCGTAAGAAAATTTTATGTATGTTGTGTTGCTAGTATTCAGTTATTTCTTTGTCTATTTTCGTTAGTTTTTGAGAAAAACTCGTTAATGTTCCTATGTGCGCTAGCAATTCATTTAAAAAGCTTCGTAATTGCATTACTGGAACTACAGGTGTATTCTGATGGAATTTATAAGAACTGGATAGAAGAGATAAGACTATAGGGATAACGGTTGCATGTTTCCAATTGCTCAACTTGATCTTGGTGTAGAGACTTGGCAAAACGTCTGTAAAGGCCTTTGTTCTTTCTACATGTTTCTCTACCGTCTTCATGATCTGCGCTCTTGTCCACTTGTGTTTCCAATGTTTACAATCTACTAAGACTATTATAGGTTGTTTGCAAGCTACGAGATCGATCTCCCATCGTTTCCCATTTCTACCTTTAAACCTGAAATTCTTTTCAACACAGTAGTTGAAAGCCTCAAAGGCTTTAGTTGTGATGCTTTCAAACTCTCTCCATCCCAACAGTCTGCAAACACGTTCAAAATCTGCACCGAGTTTTATGGCTTGAAATGCAATTCTGACTCGTTGGCTTGGAGACGCTTCTAACACTTTGCCTTTCCATTTAATTAGCGCAGCGGTGACAAGCTTTTTAATAATTTTTTCTCCTGTCTCAGCAGGGATTCTGGCGTTTTTGCTAACTAAGGAATGCTCTATTGGTCCATTTCTTGTCAGCTTCAGCACAGTGATAAGAATTTCCCGTTCAACACTCATTATACTATGCTTATATTAGAAATGTCTTATGCTTTTCTGTGAAGCTTTTTTGGCTATTGTCTTAACGGTTTATTTTGGTTTTTCACATTGCATTGAATTCTGATCAGAAATCACTCCTTTTCAGCTGTGATTGTGGAATAATTGTAGCAATATGGAATCTTTTTTTCGTAGAGATTCCGAGTAGCAAGATACTTGGCTGAAGCCTAGATAAACAACATTACCTTTCGCACAATACAACGGAAATGCTGATAATACTGTTCGCATTTGAGCTAGGGCATTATAAGGATTTAAATTAGTATTCGTCAAAACTTGTTGTAATGGGTGTGATTGGGATGCAAGCAGGTTATGCTTCTAGAACTATCAAATCAAAGCAGCTTCATGAACGTGCCAAACAGGTCTTACCTGCAGGCGTATCTTACTTCATTCGCTACTTTGAACCCTATCCGTTTTACATTAATTGGGCAAAAGGAAGCAAAATAAAAGACGTCGACAACAACATCTACATAGACTTCTGGATGGGCCACTACACACATATTCTAGGCCACAGTCCTTCGAATATTATAGAAGCCGTTAAGGAACAAATTGAACATGGAACACATTATGGTATATGCCACGAGCTTGAAATTGTCTTGGCAGAACAGGTGGTTAAAATGGTGCCAAGTGCTCAAATGGTGCGCTTTTCTAACTCTGGAACCGAAGCTGCAATGTACGCCGTGAGGCTTGCACGTACTTACACTGGGAAAGAAAAAATTGTGAAGTTTGGGGGTGGATGGCATGGTGGATATGATGCGTTACATTTGGCTGTTCAACCTCCTTTTGACATGCCAGAATCGAATGGAATAGCAAAAAGTGCTTTGAAAGATACCATAGTGGCGCCCTTTAACGATTTACAAGAAACAAAACAAAAAATCAAAAACCAAGAAATTGCTGCAGTTATAGTTGAGCCTGTCCTTGGTGCAGGAGGTTGCATACCAGCTGAAGAACAATTTTTGAAAGGTTTGAAGGAACTTTGTAGTCAAAAAGATGCATTGTTAATCTTTGACGAAATTATCACTGGTTTTAGGCTGGCGCCTGGGGGCGGTCAACAATATTACGGTGTTATCCCTGACGTTACTATACTAGGTAAGATTTTAGGAGGCGGCTTCCCGATAGGTGCGATTGTTGGCAGAAGAGATGTTATGGAAAGGATGGATCCATTGCTTTTTGAAAGACCTAATTTTTCATTTCAAGGCGGAACTTTCACTGCAAATCCTACAACTTTGAGTGCTGGTTTGGAGATGCTTAAAACTTTGGAGGACGGTCGAATAATTGGTCGACTTAACAACGAAGGGAAAAGGATTCAAAGAGGGCTTGAGGACATTTTTGAGCGAGGAAACATTAATGCCAGAGTTAATTGTGCAGGCTCGCTATTTCGTGTACATTTTACGAAAGGAAATGTTAAGGATGTGTATGCTGCCCACATGGCTGACAGAAGAAAACTTACAGAGCATCATATGGCTTTAATTGAGAATGGCGTTTTTTTCCTGCCCGGAAAAAGTGGTAGTATAAGCGACGCACACTCGAGAGAAGATTTGGAGAAGCTTTTGATGGAGACTGAAAGGTACGTGAAAAAATCGGGAAGTGGTTAGAGGAAAAGTTCTTTTTCAAGTGGTCTAAGCATGTCTTTCGTTGTTGCTTTTTCAGATTTTCGGTAGGGGTAACCTCTTATGATGGCTGTGGGAATAGCCTCGTCTGCTTGTCCGATCACCAATTCTGCAGCTGAGGCCAGTTCATCTGCAATTGCCGTACGTTTTACTCTTAAGACATAGCCGAAAAGATCATTTTTGCCTCTTCTGTCTTTTATAGGATTGATGCCTGCAACGCCTATGGCTATGTTGATTTCTCCGTCTCTTAGGGGTCTTCCATGGGTATCTGAGACAATGACTGCCACTGTTTTTCCAGTTTGTTTTTTTATTTCTTGTCTAATTCGTCCGGCTGATTCATCTGGGTTTTTAGGTAGCAAAGCTACAGTTTTTTCCCCAGGTACATTGCTTTTATCGACTCCAGAGTTGGCGCAGATGAACCCGTGTTTTGTTAGTGTTATGAGGATCCCCTTACGCATGCGAATGATGCTTTCGGCTTCTTTTAATACGACTTCTACGAGCGCTGGGTCTTTGTCGCTTTTCTGAGCAATGGTTTTGGCGAACTGTGAAGGTTTTACAGTGTCAAGATTGATAGTGCTGCCTTCTGCGCGGGAGACTATTACGTGGGTGATTATAATTATGTCGCCGTTTTGAATTGGTGTTTTCTGTTTTTCCGCGGCGTTGCAGATTAGTTTGGATATTTTGTCGCCTTTCTTGATTATTGGTAGCCCTGTTATGGGAATTATTTGGATGGTATTCATAAAGGAGTGTTTTTAGGTTGTGTAAATTAATAAGTGTGGTGTTTCATTATGGCTTCTGCTTCTTTCAAGTCGTTAGGCGTGTTGATGTTGAAAAAAGTTATGAGTTGTGGGTCAAGTTGTTGAAGAACTAAAGTGGAAATGTAACGGATATTTTGCACATTAGATATCATAGAGCGCATGTCTAGTTTTCCCTTTTCTAAGGCAGCTTTTGCGGCTTTAGCAGCTGTTTTGGCGTGGAAAACTGCTTGTAAGGGTTCGATGTTGCCATTCGGCCATCTCGGAATTACTGCAGTCTTTTTAAACCTCACGTCCAAGAGAAAGCTGAGTATTTCAGTGGATAAAAATGGAGTATCGCACGCAAGTAGCAGCATATATTCACTTTGAACAGTTTCGAAACCAGCTAGAGCACCAATTAGAGGTGTTTGAACGTCCGCTTTATCTATTATAATTTGGGCTTTTTGTTTGACTATCTCAGCGAATTTTGTCTTCTGCGTCTCTGAATTTACAACCAAAAAGACTTCATCGGCCACCGAAGCAAGCTTGTCTAATACGTAAAGAACTAGAGGTTTTTCAGCCAATCTGATCAGACCTTTGTCTTGTCCAAAACGTTTTGAAATACCTCCAGCAAGAACTATTGCGGACATTGAAAGACAACTCAGGTTTGCCAAAGCCACAAAACTCTCACACTATTATTCTTTCTGGATGTGCATAAACATTCATTCTATTTCCCCTCACAAATCCCACTAAAGTCACCCCGGTTTTCTCAGCCACTTCCACACCAGAATCAATTGCTCCAGCCAAAGACGCCACAATCGGAACTCCCACACGAGCTGCCTTCAAAACAATATCCCCGGTTAATCGTCCACTCAAAGCCAAAAAAAACCCGCTTAAATCCTGCTGACTCAAAACTGCCGTACCAACCACCTTATCAACCGAGTTATGTCTTCCCACATCCTCAGCCGATACAACTAACTTCCCATCATACTTGAACAACGCCGCAACGTGAACACCCCCTGTTTTCCTGAATACATCTGCTAATACATTCAACCTTCTAACACAATCTGAAACTATCTTCGCCTTAACCTGCCAAAAAGGTAAAGTTTTCAACTCAATGGTGTCAAGCAATTCAGAAAGCGATCTATAACCTACACTATTACACGCAGAAACAATCAACCGTGCAAAAGACTTCGAAAGCACAACATGCTTATTAACGTCAGTCTTCCGCAATGTTACAAAACAACGATTTTCTCCATCAAAATCTATACCGGCAATCTCATCCATCGAACTCACCAAACTCTCACCAAACAAGTGTCCAACTACCAATTCTCTCAACAATGCCGGAGAACAAAGAATAGAAACAAAATGAACCCCGCCTAGAAAGACATGCAATGGAGCCTCCATAGCGATAAGATCTCTTTTTCTTTTTACTTGGGCATTAGCGACATCTATCCTAGAAACTGCTACATTCTTCATTATCATACTCATTTTTTCCTCACTTCAGACAACACATAATCAACAATGCAATCCGCAATATTCACTTGCGTAATAGACTGTAATCCACGCCACCCCGGTTGGCTATTAAGCTCAATAATCAGCGGTCCCTTTTCGCTTTCCAGAATATCCACACCTGCAACTTTACAATCAACAACCTTTGTTGCTTTAATCGCTAAAGTCTCCAACTTTTCATCAAGTCGGATTGCTACAGGCCGAGCGCCCTGGCTCACGTTAGTTTTCCATGAATTTCCAAGTCTCCGCATAGCAGCAACAACACGGTCGCCCACCACAAAAGCACGAATATCAGAATCTCCATGAGGAACAAACTCCTGAAGATAAAGAACCCCATGATGAAACCTTACAGAACCAAAAATTCGCGCAGCGACATCTGCATCAAAAATCCGCGTCGAACCAACTCCACGCGAACCAAAAAGAGGCTTCAAAATCAAATCTCCTCCCAACTCGTGAAAACTCTTCAATGCACTCTCTACACTCTCAGTCACTACAGTTCGCGGAACAGGCAAGCCGCTTTCCTCCAAAAGCGCTAACGCATAATACTTATCTACGCATTTCTCAATTGCCCCAGCAGGATTAACAACCAAAACACCATGCCGCTCAAGACTGTGCAGCAAATCCATTCGAAAAATAATTTCCTCAAGCGAACCGCGACCAATAGGACGAATAATCAACGCCGCCAACTCCTCGCCAACATCTACATCATTCATGCATACAAAAGGCGGGTAACCAACTCTCGCCACAAGATTTGAAAAGCCAAAAAACACAAAAGATTCACCTCGTCTCTCTAGAGCCTCCATTAACTGTGAAGTTCCCCAGCCCTCCGCATCTTTTCCAAGAACACCAACCAGCAAACTAATCAAACCTCACTTAACACAACACGCAAGAAAAATAAAAAGCATATATGTTATATATGTCCGCTGAAAAGCGGAACGTTTAAATTCTGATTCTGACATAGTAATATTTGCTATATGTCTTGCTGGAGACATAATGTAGCTTTGAAAAACATAAAAACTGTTCAACAAAGAGACAGTTGAGTTAAAGATGAAGTGTCCGTATCTTTCAAGCGCTTCAAAGAAAACGTGTGTGAAGATGTTAGCAGAGAATATGGATGAAGAACTCTCTAACTTTGATTTAAAGCATTTTTGTGATGGCAACCCGATCTACTGTTACTATTTTCGACTTCCTGCTCTTCAAGCAGCGGCAAAACCTTCAGGACCTGAAACGCTAGTTGAAAAACTGCTTAAAGAAATGCCGTTACCAACAACTTTAGTAAAGGATACTCCTTTGAAAATAGGAAAATATCCTTGGCAAGAATAGCAGCTCTTAGATAATTAAGGGATGAATTTCTTTTGCAACATATTCTAAGTATTTTTCTTTATCTGTCAAGTTGAATACTGTAATTGAAGCGTCTCGCGTGATTCCAACAACATATCCATATTCTTTTGCCCGTGCTACAATATACCAAACGTCACCGTGTTTTGAATATTCCTCAAAAAGTGTGGTGCTAGTTAAATCTGGTCCATAGAGGGAGAGTTTGTCAATGTTGGGAATGTTTACATTGTCGAAAAAAGTTATCTTGGTGTCTTCTGGATTCTTCAAGTGAAAGTTTTGAAGCGTTTCAGGTGGAATCTGTGCTTCAACTATTCTTCCAACCTTTTCGAATAAGATATCATTTATTTTGTTAGTGATGAAATTTGCTATTCGCTTTTTTTCAATTACCGTTAACAGTACCTTATTGTTAAGGTGGCGAAAGCTAAAGAGTGCTTCTATGGTTTTTGGTATTGGAATTAATTTGCCTCTATGAAATACGTGTATGACATAGTCGTGGGAATAGACGCCTGTGACAGTGTTTTCTTTTGGTAATAGGTCTGCTACTTCGGTTATCAATGTAAATTTGTAGTCACCTTCTGAGTATTCTTCTTGTAGTTTGTAGTTCTCTAAATTTGGTGCAATCTCTTCTAGTGGTTGGAGTTGGGTAAGTTTAAAGACCTTTCCAGCTGTGACCATAAGAATTCTACCCTACTTGTTGTTTTCTGTTTTGAGATTTAAGTTTAAGTCTCAAATAATTAAAACGTTGATATGTAAAAGTGGGCCTCTGGAGGTTTTATTTGGTTCCAAATTGACTTCTAATAAATGCCAAATATGGTCCTTATTTCATTTTGTTTGGCCTAGTTGCTTTATTGTTTGCCATACCTTGTCTCCAACGTAATGAATATTTTTCAGAGTTTTTCCATGTTCGAGTTTTTCTGCTTCTCTTGAGTCGTAAAGTGCTATGGCGATTGCTATGGGTTTTTGATGGCGTTCGTCAGAGATTACAACGATATTTTCTTTATTGAAAGTTCCTTCGAAGTGGACAATGCCTGGAGCCATAATGTCTGCTCCGTTGCAAATGTGTGGAATTGCTCCTATATTTACTGTGGCTTTTGGCAAATTTGACAAGAGCTTGCCTGATGCCAACGTGGGAAAAAGCTTGTTGTTTGATTTTGCGAAAATTGGTTCTCCGTTGATGAGAAATATTTCTTCATTGTCTGTTTTGGCAAGTTCGATGGGTGGCTTTAATGCGGGTAATTGATAAGGGTGAATTTTTGCGCTTTTTAAGAATTCAGAGAGTAGTTTTTTGGCTTCTTTTTCTTTTAAGAACAGTCTTTTGATTTTAGACACTATTACCACCACATAGATTAAGTGTTACACTGATTAAAGATGTTAGCTTAATTGCTATTTTCTTTTAGGTTTAGGCATATATTCAAAAATCTAAAATAGAGACTTTAGTCTCAGTTCAACAGAAGACTTTGGATAAGGATTATGTTAATAAAACTTTTTTGAGATTGAATTTTCTATACAGATCAATGGTGACTAGTAGAAAATAGTTCCAGAAACTTTAAATGATGTTTAAGACTAAAGAAGTGTTGTCGAGGGAGAAGGAGAAACTATGAAACTCCGTTCAGCGGAGCTAGTAATATTAGGGGTTACTATAGCTTTTGTACTTATACCTTTCTTTGTTACACCTTCACATGCTGCAGAGCCTTCATTAGTCCAAATTCTGGAGAATCTAGGCTTTACAAACATAGCTCAATCATCAGCCCAAACTTTCCCTGCTAGTACATATAATATTACTTTGCTTGCGGAATTTGCTGGGTGGCATCAGAGTAACGAACTTAGTTATTATGAACTTAACTATCCAAACGTTTTTAATGTAATTTTCACTGGAGCAGAAGGTAACGAGGGATATACTGATCCACCAATTAATAAATTATTTACTGCAGATTATGAATTTGGCTTTTCGTTGCTCGTTCCTGGACCCAATCGATATTTCACTGAAAACAATAGAAACGAGTGGTCGATACAACATGCCAAAGTGTACGAAAATCTTGATGATCCTGGCATGTACTTCATTGGTTTTGAGAACCAGTATGGCTGGTGGGGGGATAGAGATTATAATGACATGGTTTTTTCAATCAAACCTTACGTATCGACAGTTGAGAATTATTTAACCGTTGAAACAGATCCAGCATATATTATAACGATTTCGGGTGAGGACTGGTATGACAACTGCACCTACGTTAATCTAACCGCGCCCGATTTTGTTCCAGCATCGGGTTTCCGATACAGATTTGATTATTGGGATGTTGACGGAACTCCCCAAGGAAGTAACCCTATTACTGTACACATGGACGCTAATCACACTGCAATAGCTAATTATGTCGCACAGTATTATCTAAATGTGATTTCACCATATGATACCCCGGGAGGCGAAGGCTGGTATGACAGTTGCACATATGCTAATGCCACACTGCTATCAGGTGTTATAGATTATGGAAATGAAACTCGAAGAGTTTTCGTCGATTGGAGTGGAGATGCTTCAGGAACTAACTACGCAAAGAGCAATCCAATTTATATGAATCAAAACAAAACAGCCACAGCAAACTGGAAGACACAGTACTACCTAACAATGGACACGAATTTTGGAACTGTGAGTCCAAGCGATGGTTGGTATGATGCTGGTTCCATTATCACAATAAGTGCCACACCACCCTCTACAATACCTGGAGAGCGCTATGTTTGGAACGGCTGGACTGGAACAGGTACAGGCAGCTACACCGGACTAGACAACCCACCTTATGTTACTATGAATGCCCCGGTTACCGAAACAGCTTCATGGACTCATCAAAATTATTTGACAGTCAATTCACCACATGGCACTCCAGGCGGCGAAGGTTGGTATGATAATGGCGACACAGCTTACGCCACCGTCACTCCACTAACAGTCTCTGGACCAACAGGAGTCCATTACGTGTTCATTCATTGGGGTGACGATGCTTCAGGTACAACTTCTCCTTCAAACCCGATAACTATGGATGGTCCGAAGACTGCTACGGCAAGCTGGAAAATCCAGTACTACCTAACATTAACAACAACTTCAGGCGGCATTACCGACCCTGCAAGCTCGGCGTGGTATGATTCTGGCTCTTTGGTTCAGATTATGGCTATTCCAGACACTGATTATTTGTTCGATCATTGGGAGTTAGATGCGGTTCCGGTAGGCTCCGCTAATCCCTACAATGTTTTAATGGATGATGTTCATGACTTGCATGCAGTTTTCTTGTACTCTCCTACACCTCCACCAAACTATTACTTGACGGTGCTTTCTGCTTATGACACTCGGGGCGGTGAAGGATGGTATGTGAACGGCTCCACGGCTTATGCGAGTTTGAATACTGGCATAGTTGATCATGGTAATGGGACCCGTAGAGTTTTCACCCATTGGGGTGGCGACGCCTCAGGAACGGACTATGCTCAGAGCGATCCAATAACAATGAACGCAAATAAAACAGCCGTGGCAAACTGGAAAACCCAGTACTATTTGACTGTTAATTCGCCTTATGGCACTCCGGGCATTGAAGGATGGTACGACAGCGGAGACACAGCTTATGCATCGTTAAGTACAGGCATGGTGGATCATGGAAATGGAACTCGGAGAATATTTACTTCTTGGACAGGGGATGCTTCGGGAACAGATTATGTTCAAAGCGACCCAATAACTATAGACCAACCTAAAACTGCAGTAGCAAGCTGGAAGACGCAGTATTATTTGACATTGACAACAGATCCTGGGAGTGTTACTACTCCTTCTAGCGAAGGATGGTATGATGCAGGGGCATACGCTTCGATTTCCACAAATGCACTTGTTGACATCGTACCTGGTTCATCTCGTTATAATTTCTCAGGCTGGACAACAGCCGACATGCCTGAAATAACTGATCCTGCTTCTCCATCGACAACCGTATTAATGGATAAACCTAAAACCGTGACCGCAAACTACAAAACCCAATACATGATAACTTTTGACCAATCGGGAGTCGGTGTTGATTTCACTGGTACCGTGGTTAGTATAGATCGATCGAACTATGGCGTTGGCGATCTTTCAATTTCATTCTGGTGGGACAGTGGAACAGATCATAGTTACTCTTTTGCTTCACCTCTTGTGGTAAATGTCAGTAAACAATATGTTTGGATTTCCACTTCAGGACTGTCAACTTCTCAAAGTGATACGTTGACGGTCACTAATTCAGGAAGTATCACAGGCCACTACAGCACTGGAACCGAATATCAGATTACATTTGACCAAGTAGGAGTTGACTCAGACTTCACTGATACAATAGTTATTATTGATGGTACACCATATAATAGACTCAGCCTTCCAGTTTCTTTCTGGTGGGACGTCGGTACAATGCACAGTTTCTCCTTCCTCTCACCGTTGGTCGTCACTCCAGACGCTAAGCAATATGTCTGGGAATCAACAACAGGCATATCAACACTGCAAACTGATTCAATAACAGTAACTATGTCAAGTAGTGTAACCGGAAACTACAAGATCCAATTCTATCTAACAGTGGACTCTCTATATGACTCGCCTACACCTACTAGCGGATGGTTCGATGAAGGAACAAGCATTATCGCGTCTGTAACTTCTCCTGTCTCAGGTCCAGCAAACACACAATATGTTTGTACGGGGTGGACAGGAACTGGAAGCGTGCTAGTATCGGGAGCAACCACATCTATAACTTTCACAATAAATGAGCCATCAAGCATTACATGGAACTGGAAAACTCAGTACTACCTAACATTAACAACAACTTCAGGCGGCATTACAAATCCTTCCAGTTCCGGATGGCACGACGTTGGAACCATAGTTTCAGCTGCAGCTATCCCAGATACATACTATCTATTTGACCACTGGGCACTCGACAGCATCAACATTGGCTCAGCAAACCCATATGACGTTACAATAGATACCGCTCACACATTACACGCAGTATTTGTTCAAGAAATGTCAACTCTCACCGTTACAGCCACACCAGGTGGAACGACAGATCTGTCTCCGGGTTCATATGTCTACCCAGCTGGGACAAATGTCGTAGTAACAGCACTACCTAGCCCCAACTATGTTTTTGATCATTGGGAATTCGATGGTCTAGACGTCGGATCGGCAAACCCGTATACTGTTTTTCTAAACCCTGATCATGCTCTGCACGCAGTTTTTGTGTATTCGCCTCCATTACCCCCTTCGTCACCAGTTGTAGGCGGTTCTACAGTCTCCATAAAATCTCCTCTGCTTCCTACTTGGATAGGCCTAAACGTTGTGCTCATCGCTACTATCTTCATAACAGCATCTTGGATAAAGAGATGGAAGAAATAGTTAGGCATCTTAAAATTCTAGTTCACAAGTTGATTCTGAAAAAATTCATGTAAATTTAATTTTCTAGCTTAGAGGGAAAGGTTTTCTTCTTTGTATTTCCGTGTGATTATGGAAGTTCGAATCCGCAGCACGCCAGATAGAGGAGCAATAGATTGGGCAATAAAAGAATGTAGTTTTTCTTGGTCTTCTGTTGCTATCTTCGCAATTATTAGCAACTCTTCAGAGAGTGAAGTGAAAACTTCTGATACGTTTTTGTGTTTTGCCAGTTGTTCCGCAACTTTTTCGCTTTCTTTCGGATCAGTAAAGATTGTCACGATGGCTGTGAGAAGTTTTAATTCAGCTTTTTTGGGGTCAATTACAACAGTGTATTTCTTGATAATTCCATGTTCTTCCATCTTCTTTATACGATCATATATTGTAGAGTGTGCTAAATTCAAGCGGTGTCCGATTTCCGTATATGTCTGTCTAGCGTTTTCTTGTAGGATTCTTAGTATAGCCCAGTCTAAGCTATCAAGAGAGACCAGACGATTCTTAACTTTCATAGACTAAGCCTTCTAAAGAAAAAAGTCTTTACAGTTTTCCTAATTTATTCTTTGCCATCGGCAAAATGTGAAAATCCTTTAGCGATTTTCTTCAATTTTGCAAATGACTAAATATGCTATATGGAGATCTGTTTCGGAAAATTGTAGAAAAAAAGAAACATTTTCTTCAATTCTCCAAGGACTTACTATATCTACTACGATTTTGCGAAATTTATGTAGAATAGATTTAAATTGGAGGCTGATAAGTAGAATATAGTTCTATAAAAATCTTTCAGTGGCGTTTAGAATGACTCAACTTTCGAAAATGCCTCGAGTTTGGGATCTTTTGAAACTTTTTAAGGAATCTTGTCGCCGTAAAGGTTGGAAGACCTCTGATTATGAGGATATAGTGAAGGTAGATGATGAGTACCATAATTTTATTGGAACGAGAGCAATTCACCTTTCTACTTTTAAGAGAGTTGCTTCTAACAAGAAGCTTGCAGTTCCTGAAGGAGAATCTTATGGGGTAATAGATGTTTCTTATACTGCTTGGGTTTTTCAGCAGCAGCCTTCAGAGCAACTAGTGGAAACTTTAACAGTGGATTCAGAACTCTCTAAAAAGACAGCTATATATGATTTAAGCGAGGTATATCATGGTAAACCGCTTTGCTTGAAATTGAACGAAACAGGCAGCGTTGCATTTTATGAATTTGAGAAATTCTTGAAGGAAACGTATGGAGTAGAAACAAAGTCGCTTTATGAACCACGCACGAATGAACCTAAAACCTTTAAGTCAAAGCTTCTAAAAGCTTCGCTTGGTTAAATTTGCCAGTTTATTGTTGGCTGATAAGTTATTTATGCGCGCGTATTCATACTTTTCCCAATAAATTATGTTTGTGCCCCATTTGTGCCCCAAATTGTAGACAAACTGTAGACAGCGCGTCCCTGTCTCCAGGGGACAGAGACAAAAAAAATTGTGGCATTGTTGTTATTGTTTTGTGGAATTTAGGCGTCTGTTGGGCTAAATCACCATTCGGGTTCTCAAATAGTCAAAGAAATAAAGCTTTTTCCAAATAAATTTGGGTGTCTACAAATGTATACAGCATTTTTGCTTTTGGTATTTCATTGTTTTGTGGAGTTTGGACGTTTTGTTGGGCTAAAGCGCGCAAAACTCGATGCATCGTGAAAGCATGGTCAATCCTGTCAAACATCCTGTCAGACCCCAAAATTCAGGAATTAGCAGAAAAACAATTGACAACCTAGAAAGTAAGGGCGTAACAATGCGGCGTTTTGAGGCTCTCTGATTCCGGAATCGATTCTGCTCATTTTGGGTTTCTTTTTAGAATCGGCTCAGAACTGAAGGGCGCGCACGATGAAATATACATAAGGAGGGTTTTACAACTTCACACTATTAGCCTATGGTACAACCACCCGCACCTTGCGGATTGACGCTGACTGGGGAACAACATACCTTAAGCTAGGCACTCATTCTTATGGCTATGGAGATAATGTGCGAGTTGATGCCATCGAAGGTTCTTATGTGTTCCTACATTGGATTCTCGATGACCAAATAGTAAGCTATGAAAATTACTGCATCGTTCTAATGGACGATGACCATTGCTTTTTCGCCCACTTTAGAAGACCTGGGTGTGGTGGCTGTCCAACACTGTTCGTGTGGAACGGCACAGTCTACAGTGACTTCGGAGTCATCGACATCCACAAACCTCGAAGGATGCGACTTAATTGAAGAAGTTCCTCTGCCAACAAAGAGTGTAGACATCAGCAGCTACAAAGCCAAGATCCGTTTGAGAGAAGGGTGGGAAGGACTAAACTATTCCCACAGCGCAGTTGACCAAGTCAAACTCCACGCGATTGTCAACGACAACCCCTATTTGTGCCCTCTAATTGGCGCCAGTCACAACGAACTCGGAAACGTCCTGCTAAAACTCCTATTCAGCTACGACTAGAAAATCTACATATACCTCCTTCAAATAATTGAGGTAAAAATCCTCGTCCCCTACCAAAACACAGAAAAATTCATCTTCACCATCGAAGGCCACAACCTCTACAAACTATAACACCCACCAACTCCTCCACAATCATATTTGGATCCAAATAGGAAGGTCTATCTACCGCGCGGAGAACGCAAAACCACACAGAAGGCATCAAACATGCCCAAACCAAACATCAAACAAATCCTAACAAAACACAAAAACATAGCCATAATCGGACTCTCCAAAAACCCCACAAAAACCAGCCACCAAGTCGCCCAATACCTACAAAAACAAAACTACAACATCACACCCATAAATCCCACAACCAACAAAATCCTAGGACAAAAAACATACAAAACTCTCCTAGACATACCACCCAACATCCAAAAAACCATAGACATCATCGACATCTTCAGACCTTCACAAGACATACCCCCAATAGTAGACCAAGCAATCCAACTAAAACAACAACACCAAAAACCCTACATAATCTGGATGCAACTCGGAATAACAAACCAACAAGCAGCAGAAAAAGCTCAAAAGGCAGGACTAACAGTAATAATGAACAAATGTATCATGATGGAGCATGGTCGCTTGTTCGGAAAAAAAGAAGACCCAGAACTAGAAAAAATCAAAGCCAAAAAAATACAAAAAATGATAAAAGCATCAAAAGGCGAAAAAATCGCCACCCCAATCACCATAACAGACACCAACTTCAACGAAACCACCAAAAAACACCCACTAATAGTCATAGACTGCTGGGCACCATGGTGCGGCCCCTGCCAAATGGTCGCACCCATCATAGAAGAACTAGCCAAAGAACACGCAGGCAAAATAATCTTCGGCAAACTCAACGTAGACGAAAACCCTGAAACCGCCACAAAATACAACATAATGGGAATACCAACTCTACTCATCATTAAAAACGGAACAGAAGCCGACCGCATAGTCGGAGCAGCCCCAAAACTACTAATCGAAAACAAACTGAAAAAATACATTTAGGTGAAAAAACCGTGGACACCTCAGAAAAAAGAATAATCAGCTCCCTCATCCTACTTACAAGTCTAACCTTCCTCTCAATAGCACTATACACAAACCAACTAGCAGAAATCGCAGAACTCATAAAACGCATCTTCGAACCCGCAATAGCCGGCTTACCATAAACACTATTCTTAACATCCCCAAAGAGGGAAGGAAATGCCAATAATCCAAAAAAAAGGAGAAAGAGAAGGAATCTTAGAAGCCGCAAAACTAATGCTAGTTTCAGCAAGAACCGCACCCAAATCAGCAGGAATCGACGACATAGTGATGGCATTAGTCTATGGCAAAGAAAAAG
>Ga0209636_10000384_pt1 | contig 41973 bp, 33 predicted proteins | sample DeeMarSWOR152_54_FD_187464 | JGI IMG/M metagenome (GOLD analysis project Ga0209636, IMG submission 187464) | Marine sediment microbial communities from White Oak River estuary, North Carolina - WOR-1-52-54 (SPAdes) (version 2) | ecosystem: Environmental > Aquatic > Marine > Intertidal zone >... | reverse complement strand
ATTTCAGAGGGATTCATTCCCAATAATTTCGCTAAAGCACTATTTGGGGCGAAAAACCAATCAGAAATCGTTGTCACTCCATTCTGTGACAACTTCCGCAAATCACTCAATGGAAGCTCTTCAGTCAATCTGTTAATCGGAGCTTCAAGAATTTCATAAATCTTTTTGATTTCATCAATATCAAACTCTTTTCTATCCCGTAGGATTAATTCTTGTATAGAAGTAATATTTTTATCCTCTAATTCAGAAATAACTTTAGATGGAAGAACATCTGAGAAATTATGGAGTGAAATCATTTCATCTTCTAAACATTTTATTACTTCTGGCATTTTGATTCCTGTAACTAGTCCCCGAACTTTGGGTGATGTAGTACCTAATTTTTCAGCGAGTTCTCTGATATTTTTGTCCAATAATGCTCCAATACGTTTAATTGAATGCTTTTGAAGTGTTTGAATCCAATCTAAAGAAATACCAGGAATGAAACAAATTGGAACGGTCAAAAATTGAGCTATTTCAAGAAAACTAAGCGAATCTAACTCAGTATATAATTCTACGGGATCAGCTTCTAATATCGCTTCAATTCGTTCCGAAGAAGTGGAATACACATCTTGTAATGTCTCAACTCGTTTTTGTTTCAGTTTTTTAACAATTTCACGATCAACCCCCAGTACCAAACCGAGAGGTATGGCCATTATAGAGAATAATTGTTCCCATCTGTCTCTGTCAATACGTACCTTCTTATCACCTTCTTTTTTAAGAAATATGTCTTCATTTGGGTTAGTTAAAAGATCAAAAGCAGTTTTTATTTCCGCATGATGTAATGTAGCAAGATATTTTTGAGGAAAATCAAGTCTATCAATTGATACTCGTTTTAAGAAGGTCAAAATTGCATTGAGGTTAATTGAATCTTGAATAGCCTTTATTCTAGCTGATGGTAACATTGTCCGCGCCTCAAGTTCATCCTGAGACTCCATCATTAGATCTAAAACCATTCTAATTTTTCCTTTCCGTAAAATGTTATTTTCTTCCTGTGTAGAAACTGGACTAATCTCAATCGGCATTTCTAAAACAGTTTTTACGTCTACAATTTCCTGCCAATCGATATCGCTATTAACAAAGGTTTTGGGTGTAGCAACATAATATAAATCTGCTAAACTCTCTATTCCTAAACGAGCGAGTTTTCTAACGGTGTTTCTATCGAAAAGAGAAACTCGGGCTAAAGGAACCATCTTTTCCTCTTTAATGGCCTTAATGTTAGTGAAATTAAGATCTTTTTTCATTGTGATCACTTGTTTAAGATCGAGATCTAGAATATTTGCGATCTGGTCATCAGGAGTTGTCAAAAAATCAAAAATAGTTAAAATTTGTTCATCAGCTAATATTTGAAGTTGTTTTCGGGGGAGTCCTTCAAGAATTGATACCGATGTTTCTGTCGATTCACGCAATTGGACAAGATTAACCTTCTTTCTTAAATTAGCAACATTCTCTGGAGGGGTTTTTAGAATTTCAGAGAGCTCTTCTTCAGATGTTATTAAGAATCGAATTATTGTATCAATCCGTTTCTTAACCAAATTATCAATGTATTTGTCTGCAATGATCCCACTGAGAAATGTCATGGGAAGTTCAAGTGCTGAGATTGCTTTCTCTACATAGCTCCAATCAAGCTCATCATCTTCATCCAGCATATCTTCTGAGGCTGTGAAATAGAGATCTTCTACTGTTTCGATACCATAACCTAATAATGTTGAGATTGTTTTACGATTGTATCCACAAACGTTTTCTAGTGGCATTCCATGTTCTTTTATCGCTACTGACTGTTTCAACTCTTCAATACGTTTTAGAGACATTGGAAGGATTGATTTCAGCTCATCAATAGGCCAGTAAATTAGTTTGATTATTTGATCGATTCCACTACTGGCTAATTTTTCAAGACCATCATGGGAGACGCGAATTGCTGACTGATCAGAACTGCTTCGTAACTGAAGCATTGCCACTGGAGTCTCAAGGATTCGTTGATATCTTTCAATTGTCTTCCACCTCACACCCATTACCCCAAAAGTGTCTTTCTGGGCACAGAAATATATATTTTCTACCGTAGAGTATCCTTTAGCATTCAAGGATTTCATTTCAGTGGCAGATAAAACACCCAGGTCAACGAGTGGCATACCAGGGTTGAATTCAGTGAAATCTGACAATATATTATTTACAAAATTTTCGTCACGTCCAATTATTTCTGCAATATTTGCTCTTGACCAACTAATCAAATTAATAAAGGTATTTATATGGTTATTATGGAGGTTAGCAACCCATCTAGGTTTGATTTGAGGGATTCGTGAAATTGGTGTAAGAAAAAGTGTATCCAGTTGTGATAAATCACGATTAGAGAGGTAAAATTGTTTTATTTTTTCATTTGAATAAGGAAGATTGTAATAAAGGCCCTGAAGGCTAAGATCTGACTGAAGTAGCTTTTGCCAAGATTTACTCTCCAAATTACTTGTTAGTACAGAGAGAGGAAGGCTTTTGGAATCGACAAGATTTTTAATTTCATCGGGGGAAATTTTGCTTTTTGTTCGCTCAATAAGCTTGTATGACATTCCCGTTTTTCGATGTAAATCGGTGTCTGGCCAGATAAGAAAATCAATAATTCGTGAAACACCTAAGTGATGAAGTGTCTGATAGTATTTACTTGGAATAGGAAGAAAACAAATAGGAACATTTAGGAGATTGAGTAATTCTTCTATCCTATTATGAAATGTCTTAGGTTTCAATGTATGCTCGGATAAAGTGGCTTGCAACTCTTCTAGACAGAGAATATGTTGAGAATCAAGTTTATCACGTTCTTCTGGGGTTAAAAGAGGGATAGGTGTGCCATATGTTCTTTTGATTGTTTCTAGGATTTCTTGATCCATATTTTTTAGCTTTAACAGAGTCATTGATGGATAGCGTGTAAAATCATAAACCGTTTGAATTCCCAAATTCTTTAGCTGGGTTTCTAATTCTAAATCAAGCCACCAGGCGGCTTTTGTAGGGAATATTTCATGCTCTTGCTCAATTTGCTCTAAAATTTCGTCCTGTTTCATGGATATAAGATGAGGCACAAAATCTCGAATAATCTGTAAGTCTTTTTCATTTGCTAGAAGAAAATCTATGAATCCTTTAATTTCAAGACGGTCCAAATCTGATATCATTACTTCTTGAAGAGCAGCAACTTTCAAGAAAGCTTTCTCTTCGTTTAGCTGTTCAAACTCTTCGTTTTGAACTCTTTTCGAGCGAAGGATTAGATTCTCAACCAATTCTGATATGTCTGCTAATTTTTCAGTTGGGGTCTGTAAAAATTCATTGATTTTTGAAATATTTCTTCCTCTTAAACGTGGTGTGACACGATAATCCATCCAATCAAAAGTTGCAGCACCAATTACTTTCTCAGGGTCAATGTATCCTTCTTTTATACCACTTTTGATTTCTTTTTTAACGCTTTCAAGTAATAGAATTGACAAATTTGGAATTGTTGATATTTTTTCTGGGAATGCAATCATATAATCTAAAATATTATGAATCTTTGCCGATTTCAGGTTTTTTTCCACTTTTTCAGTTACCCAAGGAAATATTCTCAGACTATATGTTTTTCCTGGATTATTTACCAGATGTTCATCTATTGCGTTTTGTTTTGCCTCATAAATCAGTTTTTCAGGAAAACTCTCTACTAACCGTAGTTGGGAAATGGAGGTAGCAAAAAAATCAAGAGATGAGACAATCCATCTTTTATTTAATGCTTTATGAATACGTAAGGCTTTATGATATTTACTAAAATCATCCTCGATTGATTTAGAAAAAATTTCAAACTCACGCATTGAGGGGGCCTTGTTTGCTCTTTCTTGACTTGTTACTGTTGCACGTTTTATCTCTGCTATTCGTTCTAGTGATAATCCAGTAATATCACTTAATTCCATCGCAGGAGCTCTTAGAAACTGATAAATTGTTTGAACATTATGTTCGACGAGAGTTACATAGGTCTGCATTGGCAACCACTCCCCAATACTTGAAATTAAAGGGCTAGGGGGAAAAGTGCGACGAACCAATCTTGGTACTGCAGAAGCCAATGCTTTTTCGAGCTTTGATATCTCCTCAGTGGAGTGTAATAGAAAGGGGGTCTCTGCTACATCTAACACTTTAGATAAATTAAGGAGAACTTTAGGGGCAGCACTCTCAAACCGTGATTGTCTTTGTTTCTCTCTACGTTCTCGTTCCGCTCGGCCTAAATGCTGACTTAAACCACGAGCTAATTTCTTTAATACGCGAATTATTTCCTTTCGAAGCTCGTCAACATCAGCAATATATTCCTTACTCGTCTCTGGAAAAGGAATCTTTGAAGAAACAATAGAAACAACAATAGCGATGGGTGATTTATTAATTTTGATCTTATAATTCTTCCATTTCATTTTCTGGACGCATTTAGAGATAATGTCATTTCCTGCTCCAAATAACAATGGAATACGATTCGCAAAACGATAAATTTTGGGATTGCCTGATTCGCTGGAAAGCATTGGGCCTCCATAAGCTAGGGCTGCCTCAACAATGAAAGGATGCCCAGAATATGCTGAAATATCCCCTGCTGCTGCACGAACAAACTGAGGTGATAGCTCTTTCTCAATACCTTTTGCCAGTAATTCCCAGCCTAAGGGGGAAAGTGATTCACCACTTGGCCTTCTAAAGGGAAAATATTTCTGTTCACGACGCTTTTTCGGGTCTGAGTCGGGCATTACAAACCCTTCGTGGACTATTCGACGTATATCGCTTGCCAAAAGATCGTTGGGGTTTTTATTTCGGTCTATTTTAACAAAATCTAAAAATTCTTGTGCTGTTTTAGGACCAACACCTTGAAAATGGTCTTGGAGAAAAGCCTCCATATTTTCACTTCTTGTAACTGCTATTTCCCGCTTAAATTGAGTTATATCAGTTCCCCAAGGATGTACCTTTGCTATCTGGGGATATGGGGGCATTTCCTCAACGACACGTTCCATTACAATTGGCTCATCATCATCAGGATATTGAACGTATAGGCTAGCATATGGTGTTATAAGACTTAATTGGGAGAAATATTCTCTCACCCATCGAGATGCGAGAGCCCAAGAACCCGTGAAAGTCACACTTACTTCTGTTCCTGAATCTTTAATTGCTTCTGCGGTTCCTTGAGGAATTTCTCTTCTATTTAATATTATAGGCTCATTTTCAGCTAAATTTATCATTAACTCATGATAGCTTGTAAAATCTTCATTCAGATGCTTTGATCTTATTATGAGAGGGAGATCTACAGAGGACATGGCATTTAGTAAAACCATTTTAGCGCCGAGGCCAAACCGGCCCCGTGATTGGCGAGCTCCATAGTTACTTCCTGTTAATACTCTACCAAACAATGGTGGTACGAATTCACTTTGGACCCCACTCCCATTATCTTTAACTGTTAATCTAAGGAAATCAAGTTTCTCTACTGATTCAAATGAACTAATGTTCAATAATTTAGTAATTTCTTCTTTTTCCAATCGTTGTATTTTGACATGTATTTCTGGTAAGTTCCCAATTCTTTCAGCTGCATCTAATCCATTCTCAACTAATTCTCGCACACTGGTAAAAACAACCCGCATTGTATTGTCAAAACCAGCAATAGCTTTATTGTCCTGAAAGAAATCGGCTGCAGATCTGCGTACGACTTTTTCTCTTGTAGCTTTCTGGGTTTTAGCAGCCTTAGTCATTATTCATTTCCACCATTTTTTTCTTCTGTAAGAATAGCAATAGAAGTGATCGTAACCCCCTTGCTTTTGTCTAGCCTCATCAATGTCACACCAGAAGTAGATCTCCCAATAGTCCTGATATCTTTGATTGGCATCTGAATTAATTTTCCATCACTCGCAACTAACAGTAAATAATCTGTGCTTGCAACACTTTTCACGGCAATAACGTTACCATTTCTTCTTTTTGTTTTAATATTTATTACACCTTTTCCATTTCGTCGAGTGACCCGGTACCGATTGAAATTGGTTCGCTTACCATAACCATTTTCGCATACTGTTAATAATGTCTTTTTCTCATCAACAATTGCCATATCCACTACCGAGTCATTTGGTCTTAATTGTATTCCTAATACCCCGATACTACTTCGTCCAACAGCACGTACTTCCTCTTCAGAAAAGCGTATCGCCTTACCTTTTTGAGTAGCTAACATGATATCTTTGGTTCCATCAGTGACTTTGACACCAACAATCATATCCAAATCTCTAAGCTGAATAGCTATGATACCTGTAGAACGTATATTTGCATAGTCTCCAAGTGGAGTTTTTTTAACGAGTCCATTTTTAGTTGCTAAAACCAAAAAATGATTCTCATCAAATTCAGAGACTGGGATCATTGTTTCAAGTTCATCATCTTTCTCTATTTTTATTAGATTAACAATATTGATTCCTTTTGTGACCCGTTGTTTTGATAGTGGGATTTGATACCCACGAACTGTGAAGACTCTCCCTTTGACTGAAAAGAAAAGAATACTATCATGAGTTGATGCGATAATCATTTCTTTTAGAAAATCATCTTTACCAATCTCCATTGATTTGATCCCTTTCCCTCCTCGATGTTGGGCTGTATAAGCTTCAGCAGAAATTGATTTAATATATCCATCTTGAGTAAGAGTGACGACGATATCTTCCTTGGGAATGAAATCTTCCTCTGTTTTCCCGTTCCAATCTTGAAATCCCTCAGAATCGTCTCTCAAGATCTCTGTTCGGCGTTCATCACCATATTTCTTTTTAATCTCTTCTAGTTCCTCGGTAATTATATTAAAAATACGATTTTTGCTTTTCAAGATCTCTTGATAATTCTGAATGGCCTTTAATACTTCTTCATGTTCTTTAATGATTTTCTGCCTATCGAAACGTGTCAAGCTCCGTAAAGGAAGTGAAAGAATATCTTTAGCTTGAATTTCTGAGAGTTGAAATTTATCTATCAGTAATTTTTGAGCTTCAGCTCCAGTCTCAGACCCTCGGATCACTGCTAAAATTTCATCAAGGTTTTCTATGACAATTTTTCGTCCTTCGAGAATATGAGCGCGTTCTAAGGCTTTTCTGAGCTCGAATTTAGTTCGACGAACGACAATCTCATATCTATGATCAATGAATTGAGTGATTAAAGCTTTCAAATTCAATCTCTTAGGCCTAAAACGAGTTTCATCACCCACACGAGCATCTACGAGTACCATATTTTTTATGGAGTAGGAAATTTGCATAGGAGTATATTTAAATAATCGATTCAAAACTATGTCAAGATTGGCTGCTTTTTTGAGATTGATTACGATTCTAGTCCCATGAATAAGGTTTGACTCATTCTTAACACTACCAATTTCAGGAAGCTTACCTGAATCTTTCATCCGTCCAATAATGTCTACTAAACCTCGATGCTCAACCGTATCTTGACGTTTAACAAGATAAGGAACTTCTGTTACAATTACTTGGGTTTTATTTTTCTTTTCGACAACTTTGTATTTTGCACGTAAAATAACATTCCCATTACCAGTATGATATGCTCGCTTAATACCAGATGTTCCAAATATAACACCCCCAGTAGGAAAATCAGGACCAGGAATGAATTGCATCAATTCTTTGATACTAATCTTAGGATTTTGAATAGTCGCAATAACACCATCTATCACTTCAGTGAGATTATGTGGAGGCATTGATGTCGCCATCCCGACAGCAATACCCATTACACCATTAATTAAAAGATTAGGAATTCTAGCAGGAAGGATAACTGGTTCTTTGTCTAACCCATCAAAATTATCCATAAAGTCAACTGTATCTTTTTCGATGTCTTTAAGGAGTTCTTCAGTAATTCTCCGCATACGAGCCTCTGTATAACGTTGAGCTGCTGCTAGCTGACCATCCATGCTCCCAAAATTTCCCTGACCCTGTATTAAGGGGTATCGTAAAGAAAATGGTTGAGCCATTCTTACTAAAGCATCGTATACTGCTGTTTCTCCATGAGGATGGTACTTGGCGTGGGTTTCACCTATAGTTCTTGCACACTTTCGGGGAGGTTTATTGTGTACTAAGCCTAAATTATGCATAGCCCATAAAATGCGGCGGTGGACGGGTTTAAGGCCGTCTCGAACATGTGGCAAAGCCCTGCTGGTAATGACTGACATAGAATACTCCAGGTAACTCTTTGACATTGTTCTTTCAATGGGAGTCGACTTTATGTTACTACTCATTATTATCCAACATTCCTTGGTTAAATATCTAAGTTTTCAACTTCTAAAGCATGTGTTTCAATAAATTCACGACGAGGGCCTACTTCATCACCCATCAACGTGTTAAAAATGCGTTCAGCTTCAATAATATTAATCCGAGTAACTTGTAATAAGGTACGTTGAGAAGGATCCATTACAGTATCTTGCAATTGAATTGGATTCATTTCCCCTAAACCTTTAAAACGGCTAATCTCAACATTTTTTCCCCACTCCTCTACTAATTTGTCTCGTTCCTGATCAGAAATAACATATTTTTCATTATTTCCCTTTTTTATACGATATAGTGGTGGTTGGGCTATATAAAGATAACCTTCATCAATTAATTCAGGCATATAACGAAAAAAGAAGGTAAGGAGTAAGCAAACAATATGATGACCATCAATATCTGCATCCATTAATAGAATAACTTTATGGTAACGAACCTTTTCGATCTGGAAATTTTCCTTATATCCAGCGCCAATTGCCCTAATTATCTCGAGAATCTCTTTATTGCGCATGGCTTTCTCTAATCTCGCTTTCTCTACATTTATTACCTTCCCTCGTAAAGGAAGAATTGCTTGAAACTCACTGAAACGCCCTTCTATAGCTGTACCTCCCGCAGAATTCCCCTCCACTAGGAACAGTTCACGTTTGGAGGGATCTGTTTCGGTACAATCGATAAGCTTTCCTGTTCCTTTAGCTTGAGTCTTTTTTACTGCTTCACGGATTTGCCTAAATTTCATTCGAATAGTTGCTGCCAGTTCACATTTTTCGATAATTTCTTTGGCACTTTCAGGATGTTCTTCAAGAAATTTCAGAATGTTTTCATAACAACAACGTTCAACTATTCCTTTTACTTCGCTATTGCCCAATTTACTTTTTGTTTGCCCTTCAAACTGTGGATTCATTACTTTTACAGAAACAACAGCAATTAATCCCTCTCGAACATCGTTCCCACTGAAAATTGAACGCTTCTCCTTTAATCCTTTTTTCAAATGGATATTCCTAACTAAGTGTTCATTCTTCTGAACATAAGCATTGATTGCTCTAGTTAAGCCGGATTTAAATCCTGAAAGATGTGTTCCTCCGTGACGAGTGTTGATGTTATTAGTAAATGTATAAATTAGGTCTCGTTCTGATTTATCATAAGCTAGAGCCACTTCAACTTGAGTTTTTTCTATTGTTTCATCAAAATAGGGGATGTCATCATGTGTGCGATTTGTTGCCAATTGTTCAATATATGCTTGAATTCCGCCATTATAATGGAAAATCCAAACATTTTCTTTCTCTTCATCAAGTTTGAGATCCTCTTTTTGCTTGCGATTATCGATTAAAGTAATCGTCAAACCCTTATTCAAAAAAGCAAGCTCACGTAGTCGATTTTTAATCGTTATAATGTTAAAATGAACTGTTTCAAATATCTCATAATCTGGAATAAAAGTTGTGTGAGTCCCGCTTTTATCCTCCCACACTTCTTCTACTTCAATCAGTCCGTGAGAAATGGTTTCTCCACGAACGTATTCTTGCATTAAAATTGGACCCCCATTTCTTCTAACTTTTACTTGCATCCAACTGGATATCGCATTTACAACAGCAATTCCGACACCATGTAGACCACCACTTACTTTATAGGAAGAATGATCGAATTTCCCCCCTGAATGTAATCGTGTTGTCACAAGCTCTAAGGATGACATATTATAATGGGGATGGGGCTCTGTTGGAATCCCGCGGCCATTATCTTGAATAGTGACTGACTCAAATCCATGTTCTGTCTGTCCTAGTATGACATTTATCTTATCACATACCCCAGCCATTGCCTCATCGATTGAATTATCCACAATTTCCCATACTAAGTGATGTAGCCCATTCTCATCAATACTACCGATGTACATCGCAGGACGACGACGAACCGCCTCAAGTCCTTCTAGGACCTGTATACTACTTGCATCATATTCTCCAGACAAAATTTAACACCAAAAGATCCTATTCTAGAAAAATTTAGTAAAAATTCATTATGTGATGAATGTAAAGCAAAGAAATTCAACTTTATTATGTAAAAATTTCAACAAAATGACTTTTAAGTTTTTTCTAAAGAAATAACCTCTTTCAGACACAATTTACTCAATTTTGTATTTTTTGTTTGCACATCAAAGAAGCGAAGCCTCTCTAATTCCATATTCGATATAAAAGATATTTTGTAAAGACTAAAAAAATCTTGAAATCACTTAATTTCCTGTCAATAACCTTAAACAAAGGTATTCATGTAAATTTGCTTTGATAAGAGCCTCACAGGTTTTTTTGATATTGTAATCAAGGCGGATGATTTCAACATGAATTTTTAATTTAGTAATATCAGCTATTGCATAGCTTGCCTTTGGGTTACCATCTCGGGGTTGGCCTACGCTTCCAGGATTTAAAACAACTTTTTTACGAAACCTATAGATGAAGGGTTGATGTGTATGGCCTATCACAACAAGTTCCCATTTTTTCAACCATCTATTTAGCCTTACTTTTTGTTCAGGAAGAGGCTCGCCAAGCCAAAAAGGATATAGAAAATACTCCCATTTTTCTTCGGGTGTTCCATGAGCAATTAGAACTTTTCTTTCTTCGATTATAATCTCTTTACTAATAGGTAAAGATTCAAGAAAATGAAAATGAGAAGCAGAACTGGAGTTTAAAATCTGTTTTCTAGTCCAAGTTAAAGCATCCGCGGCTATTGCATTAAACCATGCTTTCTGTTTTTCGAAATCCTTGTTAGTGACAACTTCATCATGATTCCCCTTAATAATATGATTACATCGCTTCTTAATAAGGTCAATACATTCTAAAGGATGAGGATAATAGCCAACAATATCTCCTGTGCAGCAGATTAATTCAATATCATTTTTATTATCTATATCTTGAAAAACATTTGAAAGCGCTTCTAAATTTCCATGTATATCTGAAATAAAGGCCACTTTCACATTTTTAGACTCCCTTTTCAAGTTTTCGAGGATTTAACTGGAGATTTGTCTCAATGAGTCCGTTAACTCTTTTTTTTGCGACTCAAGTATTTTGATTCGTTCATCTTTTTCTCCTAATTGATCTTTAAGCTTTTTAATATCATCCTTAGCAAGATCAAGCTCGCGTTGTAAAGAGATAATCTTATTTTCGCTTGATTCTATCTTTTTCTCAAAATCAGTTTGTTGATTAGCAAGTCTGTTCTCAAGTGTTGAAACTTTATTCTTAAGATCAGTATTAACCCTGTTAATTTCTTCAGTTCTCTCTTCTAAAGCTTTTTTCTCTTCAAGCAACTGATTAATTTTAGCTGGTACCTCTTTTACGATATTTACGGCCTGTTTGAGATTCTCTTGGATTTCTGTTACTTGTTCAGCAACTTCATTGAAAGAATTTGTCATAAGCAAACACCTTGTCTATGAAGAGCTATCAATCCATTTAAAGCATTTGTCTTTTTCATACCCATTATTTTTTCTTTCAACTAACGAAATAACTATGATAGCTATCATACTGTCATCTATGTTCTAATTATAATAGTCATGATAATTATTTTGCCAACTCCTACGGAAAAAAGCATTAAATTATTTCTTTTTGACAGTTAGTCGTTTCCTTATAAAAGCCAAAGGAATTTAAACTTAATACAAGTTTATGGTAAAACTCGAACTACACATAGAAATATACTTACTTCAGGGAATTATTTGATTAAAGAGTGTTGTTAAAATGAAGCTAATTTCATTTAAGGCACCCAGTACATATTTGGAAGGGCTAGACGAGTTAGTTCGAGCAGGGGTATATAGCTCGCGATCTGAAGCCATCAGGATGGCTATTCGAGACTTACTCAAACGAGAATTAAACTGGAAAGCGGGTAGTACACCAGCTTCTTTAGCAGAAGTTGACTAAGATTAAGTAATCAGGCGTATTTTCTAAAAAGTACTGTTTTAATACAGGTTCTAGACTTAGTACCAACAATTTTTTAACAAGTATAGTTGCTAGACTACTTCAGATCATTGTGAAGAGATTGGTATTGAAAACCAATTATACAAGCATAACACATCCTTCAGCTAAGAACAAGTGATAATTTGGTGACATTGATTGAGTCAAACCCCTGAATCAAAAAAAGGTAAGAAAAAGAAGAAAGATAAGAAAAAAGGTCATAAAAGAACCTTCAGAGACAATATGCGTCAAATAAAGTTTAATTTAACTGCAGCTAGAGCTAATGCAAAGCTTGTCCTTCGAATTGTCTTTAGAGAAATAAAATATTATATACCTCTTCAAGACTTATTCCTTCTTTTCTTCTGGATTGGTATTATTATCGCATTTTTACTAATTCTTGTGATTTGGGGATTACCTCTAACACTTTGGTTCATCCCTGGAGATCCCTGGAATGCATGGGGAGGATCTGCCTGGGAAGGTTGGTTGGGAAGCTCCGACCCAGGGAATCCAGGCTTGCATATTAGTCTATTGAATTCAATCTTTAACGAAACAACAGTACGTTATGGTGCTGGGATCATCGGTACTGTAACTATACTCATCCGAGCAATGATTAAATCACCGATAGCAAAGTATCGAGACAAAGTTAATACAAGGAAAGATGTAACCTATGTCTTTGGTACCTCACGACCAGCTGAACAATTCTTGTTTGAAATGATTTACCAATATGGTTATGAAGAAAGAGTGTCATTAATTGCTGATGTTGATCTACTCTGGATACGCAGTCTAGTGGGAATTGACAAATATGTTGTTGAGAATCAATTGGAATTCGAAAAACCAAATCTTTATGATATCATAGGCTTTAAAAATGCCAGTCGTATCATGATTCTTACCGAAAGCATAGAATTAAACCAAAATATTTTAACAAACATCAGACGCGTTCGACCAGACGTTGAAATAATCCTTCTCTCACAATATGCCCCTGCTTTCGTTTTCAGTGACCTTGTTCAAGATGAAAACCTCATAGTCATCGAGGATCTAGATGCTACTATTCAAGGATTAGTTCACTCCCTTAGTATGGATTTTGATTATCCTCCAACAGTTGAAATAGACGTTCCACGAACCTATGTTGGTTCTACAGGAATAGCCATGAGTTCGGATCTTGTCAAGCAAAAAATTCTACTCATTCGTCGAGAAAAGGAAATTTTACCTCCAGAAGAGAAAATGAAACTTGGAGATCGTGTGATCATTTATTTCTTTTCTAATTACTTCATGAAACTTACTAATAGAGTTGTCACTGAGTTACCATTAATACCTAAAAAACCTAAAAAAAAGAAGGAGAAGAAAGAAATTAATGATATTAAAATTCCAGAAACAGAAATTGAGATACCTACATTAGACATTCCAATGGTTAAAGATACAATGATTTATGATTCAACAACTCCTGATGAGGAGGTAGATTAAATGGGATTTTTTAAAAGACGTCGAATTCGTAAATTTGCAGAAAAAGCTGTAGAACAACAAAATAATATTTTTGTATTTGGAAGCAATATCTTTGCAGAAGCCTTCATTGACCAATTAATCCAAATTGGTGCTCAAAGTAAATTAGCTTTAATTTCAGATAAGAAATTAAACTGGATAGAGGAAGTTAAAGAAGAAATAAATATCCTCTACGAGGAACAAAGGGAGGAGTATGCTAAGAGAAACCTTTATGAAACAATAGGTTTTCAGAATGCGGAAAAAGTCATAATACTTCATGAGGATCCTCTTATTATTCAAAATATCATGTCTTTTGTTTCAGATAATGAGGGATTAAAGGTTATCTTATTGGCACAATTTGCTCCTCCTTTTGTTCAGTATCTTTCTGGTCAAAAGCAGGGTCAAATCATTATTGTAGATAATATAAAGCAGATTGTCAATGGATTATATCAACATATGAAACTCCCATTAGCCAAACCACCAGTTATTTCTATTCCTGTTCCTAAAAGCAAACTATTCAAGCCTGTTGACGATCTTAAGATTCCTGATGTTCGCGTCCTTAACATTTTAAGAGAAGACTCTAAAAATAAGATTTTCCCTCTTGATCAACCCACACAAGAAAATGACCGTTTACTACTATATTTAGAGGATCCCGAAAAATCGTTGAAAAATATAGTTGATTTTCTTGATCATATTGATTCCAATTTATCTTGAGTTTTTCTTAAGCCAAACCTTATAACAAAGGAGTTTCTCATCCTCTATCTTTCTTTTGGCAATAACTTGAAACTCAAAAATCTCATGAAAGCCTTTCTCTAATAATTCGTTTTTGTTATGAATAGATGAAAGAAAGAATGCATTTCCGAAAGAGAACCTTGATAGGTCTTCAAGAAACTCTTGAATTACTACTATCCCACTAGGGCCACCGGCCCAGGATCTTTCAAAGAATCCCTTCTTCATTTCTTCCTCACTTGTTCTTACATAAGGTGGATTGAAAAATATAATATCAGGATGAAATGCTAATGGATTAAGTCCACGAAGAAGATTCATTGACATTACATCAAATTGATTGTGTTTAAGTTGCTTAGACATGATCTTATAACAGTAAATAGCGGAATGGGGAGAAAGATCAGTTCCTATGAAATGATTCTGAGGAAATTTCTTAGCTAAATAGATAGAAATAAAACCACTACCCACTCCTATCTCACACACCAATAATGGACGAAGCTGATTCAACGGTTGCATAAATTGAGATTCTAAAATATCTGTGAGAAACCAGGTATCTTCTTGAGGTGAGTAAACTTTTGTGTCTTCAGATAGCTCATTAGGAAAAGCCATGGTCTAGGTATTCCTAGATATTATTCAGGAGACAATTGCTTTTTCGATTTCTTGTAAGATATCCTCTAATGAATCTTTAACTCGAGTTGAGTAAAACCCACTTGAATATCTTAATAAATTCATGTAAAAAGTGTTAGAATTTAGGAGAGAACGCCAACTTAAGAGTAGTAACACTTTACGTAGAGTCCATTCCTTTTTTCTTTTTTTCCATACATTCTTTAATTCCGTATAATCACAACCAAAGTCTGGTATTACTGCGGAAATATGGAAAAAAGTGATCTCTTCCCGTTCTTCTGACTCAACAGCAATTTTTGATCCTAAAATACCTCGTAGAGAGTTCATGGCATCAGTATTCGTGAGAACTCCCATTTCAATGGTTGGTATAGGTTTTTTGTCTCTTTCTATGAAAAATATGTCAAGGTCTGTCTTCAGGTACTCTTTGTCGATGATATTTCCTGTTTCATGGAAAAGTTGAGCAACTATCGCTTTAGTGTAACCTTCTAGAACTTCTGTATAACTTCTATAAATATCCTGACGTGGATTGGATTTCAAGACTTCCATTGCTTCTTTCAAAAAGGGGTATGACTTCTTATAAACTAAGGAATTCGAAACATCTAATTGAAGATTGGTTGGTAACGACCGATTTTTAGAACTAAAATAATACATTCCCAAGTTTTCCCAAGAAATGACTTCTTCTTTTGAAATTATCTGTTTGATTGAATCTTGGATTCTGCTAATCTTGGAGGATGGATCCTGTAGAAACTGTTGATCACCTTTTATAAATGCTTTTTGGTCAATATTCAGGAAAGGACAAGCCTGAGAAAATTGTTTGGTAAATTCTTTTTCAAATTTGTTAAGACTTTTCTCAACATCTCCAGGAAGTCCAGAATAGCTTTTATCTATTGATTCATGGATTTTCTGAAGGAATTTTTGAAAATTATCTCGAGTTTTTTCAAGAAAACCACGTTTTCTAAGAACTAAATCAAGATTCTTTTCAGTGATTTGGCCATCGACAAACTGCTGGGCAGCATCCTTTGCTTTATTCAAATCTGGTTCAATTCTCTCTATTATCTTCCTATATTCATCTTGAGCCTTTTCGAGAATTGATTCAACACTACTAACGGATTTGGTCGAGAAATGAAATAATTTTATCTCTTTAAGATCCAGAGAATATCCTTTTGAGATATCAATAGGATTACGTGATAAGAATTTGTTAATATCCTTTATTCGTTTATCAAAGGCTTCTTGAAATTCTTCCAAACGATGTTTTACCAATTGATGTTCTTTCTGAAGATATTCAGTATTAGCTTTGATAAAAGCCGCGATTAAAGATTGTACATTTATCGTGGCAATATCTACATCTTTCCCAAATATTTCTGGTTTTGGATAAACTAAATTGAAGTCTAAACGTTCACCTACTTTTTCTAGGTAAGAATAGATTGAAAATAATGCAAAAATATGAAGAATTTGAGTACTAAATTTGTGAAAATTCCTAATAGTATGATTGAGATAATTATCTGGATTTTCCTCTCCAAGAGCAACTTGACATATTAAAGAATTAATCCCATAACCTAAAGAAGAAAACAAAGCTCTATAAAATGGTAATATGTCGGTTGCTTTTTTTACCGAAAAAGATAAGGGATCAAGTTTTGTGATTTTATATTTAGTTATCATCTTTTGAACTGTTGAAAAGTGAGAGTCAGGAATTTGACCTTCTAAAGCTGGAAGAACATCAGTCACTTCAATCTTTGACTCCAGTGTAATTAATTTAAAGACGATTTGCATATATTTCCACGCTGTAGAGGTTAATCCGGTTGAAAATTGCTCACAAAAATGTCGAATGAAAGGAATAGCAAGGATTTCCTCTTTTTCATATTCTCTTAACATATCATGCCCAATTCGAGATAATGTTCCAGCTAAATCATATTCTTCGTTGATTTTTTCAGTAAGCTTCTCTATAGCACTTAGAAATCCGTTGATCTGGGGATCTACAAGAAAAAGAAGGGGGAATTCTCGTTGAAACTTCGTGAAAACTTCATCTTCAAGACGTGCATAGAGGTTTGTTTTAGTTACCTCATGAAGTGCGAAGTCTGCTAGAACTTTATTCAAATAATTTTTTTCAAAATCTTCAATTATTTCTTCAAGGGCTTCATCTACCTTGTTCTGTTTCAAAATATTATCTATTTCGGATCGTACATATTTTAAGAAATCTTTTTGTAATGAATCAACTTTAGGGAACGTTACTAAAGCATGAGGATATTCACTAGTCAGGAATTCTAACATATCCTTAGCTAATTCCGTTATAAGATCATTTCTTTCATTTTGTACTTTAGAATGAAGGTCATGATACTTGCCTTTATATTCTGAAATCTTAACTAGAGTTGCAGAGTACTCATAATCATTGATAGATTGGACTGCAATTCGGCTGAGCGCTGAAATAAAATTATTCTTATCCATGGGGATTGATTTCCGCTTCCGTGATTTCTTGATACTCTCAAAAAAGAGATCTAAGACATCATTAACTCCCAATGCTCTGAATTCTCTTTGTGTACGTTCATATACTTCAGTTTGAATTGTATCCTCAGCAAAAATTGTGACAAGTTCTTCATAATATTCAACTAAATCTGGAGCTACAGTAAGATTATTGGGAGAAATCAATAAGAATTGCCCAACAAGTTCCCCTGTTTCATTTTTAACAAGGAATCTACCAGTTCTGTTACTATGACTTCCACCCACAAATCTAGCAGTATCACCCCCAACCTCTCCGCCTAGCATCGCTTGGACGGCAGTTAACCCGCCAGTGTATACCTGCTCATCAAGGTCGGTTCTTAATCCTGGTTTACCAAGGCTGATCAAGCTCAAACCTGAGACGGAAGCTAGACTAACCCAAACTACGGGATTGAAATCGTAATCAGTCATTGAAGGATTCTCCACAACGTTATTGTTATTTCTACTTGAGCGCGCTCTATTCAAAATGTTTAGTTATATAAAAATATGAAGGGTGCATAAATTATACTAATATAAATTTAACTTTAATTAAACTAAAAATGTGGAATGAAGCATCTAAATCTATGAAGACCACTTGTTATGGCACTAAAAATTGTTATGAAGGCGTTGTGTAAGTGTTTCGGAAAAAATTGCGTGATTTATTAAATATGATGGGTGTGGGAGACATAGACGATGAAATGCTTGATTCACTCCAACGTCAGCTCTTTCAGTTTCTAGAATTCGATGATTCTACTTTAACAGGAGGAATAACATTCAAAACTGGAAGTATTTTAACAACTGTTCAGGTGCATAATTATCAAGAAATCCGAGATCAATTATACCAGAGCTATCAAACTGGTAAACAGCCAGAAAAAATGAACCTCCGCTTGCTAATGACAAGTCTTTGCCTTTACTTAAAGGAAGACCACAAGTGTCAGATTACTGATGATATGTGCGCTTTTCAACAGAGATCACAATGGTGGAAATGCGAAATTGTCCAGGTATCATGTCAAAACACTGATGATGAATGGAAATAGATCAGGTTTAATATACTAAAATCTAGTTGATCAAAATATGGGGGAGCCTACTCCACTTCAACTGCTTCTGTGAGTTGTTTATCAGAAATATCGGTGATAATTCCAATTATATTTTGCAAGAGAAGAGATTTTCCAATATTTTCCTGAATAGACAGAGAAATTATAGCTATATCATTGGTATTAGCCCATGAAGCTAATGTCTTAGGGATATCTCGCTTTTCATTCTCGAATTTGTTTCCAATGACTAAAATTTTTGTAGAAGGAAGATACTCACAAACTTTACTGTATAGATTTTGAATTTCGAGTTGGGAATCTTTGCTTTTGTAGTCAAAAACTAGAACAACAACAGTAGCAGTCTTTAAAAAAGAGGGAGGAAGACTAAAAAAGACTTCATTACCTGAAACATCACAAAACTGGAGGAAATACTGATTATTATTAAGATTAGTGTCTAGATTATAGAATTTTATGCCTATTGTGGGGTGATATTCGTCTAAAGGGGAAAGATTAAGAATCCAATGGATTATTGAAGTTTTCCCTACCCTTGGACTACCAAGAAGTATAACTCTAAAATAGTCCATGAATGATGTCTCTGATGAGGAAGAACTCATTGAAAACACCTTAAATGTTAAAGTCGGATATTTTCAAATATGATTTCAGGACGATCCTCAATAATCTTTTCTTGCCATAGTTCAAATGGTATCGATTTTCTTCCACTATCTCCTCTAACTACAACCCCCCGATATTTTCGTAATATTTGTAAAGCCACCCATGAGAAACCTTGAGCAACAATACAAATTTTTGATACTCCACTAAATTCTGATAACTCTTGATTCAATAATGGTCCAACAATTTTCTCGATATCTTTAGAATCAACTGTTCCTTGGACACAGAACACCCAAATTCGCATACCCTGTCCATCATAAGCTATTAAATCGTAGGGGCCTGATTCTACTAGAGATCGAGATGGTTGGATAAACACAATATCAGCAATATTGTTTGTAAATACCGAGAAACGTAAAGCTAACCCTTCAGGATCATGACCAATTAGAATGGAATGAAGAATCTCAATAAATTTCGGAGAGACACTTGCAAGGGTTAATAATATCGCCTCATTATCTGCCTCATTATCGCTAGAAAGACTTGAAATTACATTTTCTCCTATACCAAAATCTAGAGCGAAATTACTAATAACTTGAGGTGATAAACCCGAAATTCGAGTCATTTCGGTGATCAACGACTGATGAAAAGCACTGGTTGTTTTTGTGTCATATAACATTGAAAGAGACTCAACAGATCTACCCCCCTTCTTTTGTACAAGAGTTGGTCTAAACTTTCCACTTCTGCTAAGTTTCTGGTTATCCATTAAGAAGCGAGCTTTTTCTAAAGCAATTTCTTCAAGAGATTTTGTAACTAGGGTTTTACCGCATTCCACACAATAATAATTAGTTTTATTGGATGAAAACTGTCGTACTACTCCTATCTCACAAAAGAATGCGGAGCGACAAGTTGGACAAAAATAAGCATAAAAGATATGAGAAGAATCGTTAAGATCACGACTAGGACCCCCCTCTAACACACAGGGCCGACAATTACTATCACAGTGCATTTTCAAGAGTTAAAACCCCACAATTAAACTTCTACAACAAAGAAGATCTATGTTGTTAGTTGTTTTTAATCAACTTAATAGGCTCTAATTCGAGAATTTAAAAGTAATTCCAAATAACATCAGTTAATCATCTTAAAAAACCTTTTCTTTGATATTTCTTTAAGGAAGAAATCGTTGAAATTAACTCAAACTTTATTTATTCGTGAACTCTATTGGTGTGTTAAGGAGACCATAAAGCTGTGAAGTATCTTCCTCAAATTAGTCAGAAGAAATACCTTCTCCGTCTTTTTCGGGGAGAAGATATCCTTGAATCCCTCCAAAAATTCTGTAAACATAACCCTGATATTGGATCTGGACAAATACAGGGAATTGGTGCCGTCTCAGCAGCGAAAATTGGATTTTTTGATGGTACAAAATATCTGGTAAATACTTTTACTGAAAATTTAGAGATTGTATCTTTGCTGGGAAACGTTGCTCAGAATCAGATAGTTCACCTACATGGTATTTTCGGGAGAATAGATGGTTCCTGTATTGGTGGACATATAATGTCAGGGTGTATTGTATCTGTCACCTGCGAAATCCAAATATCAGTATTTGATCCCCAAGTCATTCGGGAAGAAGATCCTCATACGAAGTTGAAGCTATTAAAGTTACCTTATGTAATTGAATAAATTAATCTTCTTTATTAATTATAGAGAAGTGAAATCTTATGAGAAGAGTAATAAAAACTGGCAAAGTAGTAGGACCATATAGTCCTGCGATTGAAACATCAAGAATAAGACAAATTTATGTTTCTGGTCAGATTGCTACTGACTTAGATGCTGATATTAAGACCCAAACTGAACAAGTGATTCAAAAAATTGAAAATATTCTCGGTGAAGTAGATGCTTTTCTAAGTGATATTGTAAAAACCACCATTTATTTAGTAGATATCAACGATTTTGCTGCAGTAAACGAAGTATATGCCAAATCTTTCCCATCTGACCCACCAGCTCGAGCTACAATCCAAGTAGCTGCACTTCCATTAGGTGCTCGTATAGAGATTGAGGCAATTGCTACTAGGGATTGAAGTCAGACTTCAGCTCCGAGATGTTCAACCTCTAGGTGACCACTACTATCTTCGATACTTTGGGCTAAAGTTACCAAGATGTATGGAACCTCCCGTAAACTAAGATAATCCAAAATCATCAGAAGACGTGAGGGGTCGTAATCTAAAGTCACTTTATCCAATACGAAAAGTGGATACTTGCTAAGGTATTCCTCACGACCTGCTAACATGACAATCAATGCAATAGTGATTCGTTCACTGTCACTTAAGCTTTCAATCGGTTGATCAATCAACTTCCCTTTACGTTTACGTTTGACAATTAGCTTGAAAGTAGGATCAATTCGGATGTCTTCAAAATCCCGATATGACATCAATTGATATACCTTCTTGATTTGACGATTAAAATTCTCTATTACACCCAATTTCACAATCCTTTCCCGCTCTTCGAGATGAGCTTGTAATGCACTAAAGAAATCGTATTCTGATTGTACTTGGTCAATTTGATCGATTCGCTTTGATTTTTCCTCTATCTGTTTATCAAGCTGCTCGATCTTCCCTAAAATTCTCTGGATCTTGGCATCAAGCTCGTTGATTAGTTTAATTGAGTCAGCTCGTCCTTGATCAATGGATTTCTCGAGAATTTTTAATTCAGACTCTTTTTGAACATGTTTCTGCTCAGAAGCCTCTATTTCTTTCTTCTTCTCTTTTATTTCCTTTTGCAATCGTCTAATTTCTTGTTTCGCTTTACTAATCCTTATTTGATTATCATTTTTGATCTTATGAATTAATACTTCTAAGTCTTCTTTTCGACGTTCTGCATCATCAATCTGGAATTCTAATTCACGAACACGCTTGCTGAGATGAGAATCGTCCACTAGTAATTTATCTTCACGTGTCTTAGCATGCTTTTCAGTATAAGGTCTTCCACAAACTATACACTTACGCAAGTCTGGCATCCTTTGAGAAAGGGAGATCCAGTTACGTACTTCTTTGATTGACTTTTCAATTTCAGTTTTTTCATTTTTTACTTCATCTAAATATCGTCGGTATTCTTTGATTTCATCAGCTATCCGAGCAATTTCCTGATCAACGCTTGGGTGTTCTACCATGAAATTCTTGATTTCTTCCTCCATAGATTTGATTTGAGCTTTTGTATCTCGATTTCTTGCCATATTCAGTTTTATAATGTCAGATGCTGTTTCAATTTTATTTTTGAGTGTTAATACTTCTTTGGATAATTTATGGTACCGACTCTCTATCTCTGAATATGATTGAATCTCTTCCATATTAATTTCAGGAAGGGTTTCACGTTCGATTTTGGTGGTTTCCAGTTCTTTCTCTAGTTGAGAATGTTCTTGCTGCATATCATCAATATCAGATTCATATATCAAATATATACGGAGATCTTTCTTCAAATTAGCCAGAAGACTTTTAAGGTGAGAAATTAAGAAGGAATAATACCTCACGTCAGAATACTGAGTAAGTAAACTCTCTAACTTTTTTCCAGCTGTGATTGCAGCTATAAGCTCATTATCAGGGGTCGCTAAAGTAAATAAGTTTGCTTTTTGACCTTCTGGGTAGAACGGAGGCCCTTCTACATTCACTTTATTCGCAGTTGTTTTAAAGATTCTTTCACAGAGCTTTTTACCCTCTTGTTTTAATTGAACTCTCCCTTTAGCAGAGAAAAAATTGATATAATAACGCTTATTTTCAATTCTCTCCTTTGGTGAATTAAGTAGTTCAATTCCTCGGACAAGTGAACTTTTCCCAGTTGCATTTGGTGCTTTGATTAAATTCTTCCCTTTCTTAAAGTCCAATCCGACCTTATCAATCCCTCCAATATTTTCTAAGGTTATATGCAAGGTCATTTCTTAATCCCCCGCCATTTTTTTACGTATTTTTGCAGAATACTTGATATGGGGTCTTCTTTTTTTGAAGATTGCGTTGGTAAAGAGCTAAGCTGTTTAAGATAGTCAATCAACTCAGTTTCAGCTAAATGAAGAAATGATTCCTTGTCACTTACCTTTTCATTAACCAAGAAATTATCCTCCAAATTTCTGATTTCTATTCTCCAAAATCAAGTGAGTCTCCATTGAACAGAGAAGCGTTTCCTTGATACTTGTTGTAGAAGTTTTGCGATTTCCTTTGGAAGTTGCTCCTCTTTATCATTTTGCAATATTTTTCGAACTCGATTTTTGTCCTTCAGCCAAGAGGCCATCCTTTCTAGCTCTAAATCATCTAATAAATCTTCAATTCGTAGCGGTTCAAGAATTGATACTTCAATGTTCCCCTTATGTTTTTGCATTTCAGGCAAAATTAAGGTCATACTTTTTCCAGTATTCTTCATAAGAAATAGTCCTTCAACTAATTTACCTGCAAAGAGATCAGGATATAAAGTAAGATATCTAGCAAAGGTTCTACGTAAAGAAGTCGTTCTAAGGTAAACCATAAGCATTACTACGGCTAACCCCACCTTTTGGAGATGAATAAGATAATCTAAACTTGTTATTCTCCTTTTAACTCCTTTTCATTTGTTCTACAAAAAGATATCTAGGTACCAAACCTAATTGAAATTTCGGATTACTCGCTTAAAAATTCTTTATATTAATCTTGGTGACACTTAAGAAAGAAATGCTATGGTTCATAGAAATATAGAATTCAAGGCAAAGTGCGCTAATCCCAATAAAATTAAAGAAATTCTTATCTCCAGAAATGCTAATTATCAAGGTACGGATAATCAAGTAGATACATACTTTAAAGTGAATTCAGGAAGATTGAAGTTGAGGGAAGGAAACATCGAGAATGCTTTGATTTATTATGAGCGAAAGGCCACAAAATGGCCAAAACAATCCAATGTGAGTCTTTTTCCTCTTAATTCATATTCCTCTTTAAAAGAAATTCTAACGAAATCTCTAGGTATCCTTGTAGTAGTAGAGAAAAAAAGAGCGATTTTTTTCATAGAAAACGTAAAGTTTCATATTGATTTTATAAAGGATTTAGGCTCTTTCGTTGAAGTTGAGGCTATTGATAATGAGGGGATGATTGGAATAAAAAAACTAGAGGAACAATGCCGTTTTTTTCTTGAACTATTTGGAGTATCAGAGGAAGATCTGATCTCTAGTTCCTATAGTGATTTATTATTACAGAAGTGATATTACCAAAGAGGAAAGTTAAATCAATATGGGCATGACGGATCAGACGCAAGCCAATCACCAGTCTCTCCATAAGCAGTTACCCGACAACCACCACAAATAAGATTATGTGCACATCTACCACATTTTCCCTTAATATGGGAGCGATTACGTAAAGTGCGTAAAATGGGGTGGTTCACCCAGATTTCTTCTAATCCATAACGTAGTATATTACCCAGATGAACATCGGTAGCAGGAGCACATGGTAGGATATCTCCCTCAGGACTTAATCCGCAATAAGTAAGACCTGTTGCACAGCCTCCTGCATATTCTGCGAATTGTCTGAAAAGTTTCTTGGCAGTTTTACTCCCCAAAATATCTTTATGACGTTTTTCGAACCCTACAACAATTTCACTGATAGGAAATATTTCATAATTAGATAATACAGCACATTGAGGAGCAAAATAAGTCATTCCACGAGTCATTACTGCTATTCGTTCCCCAGTCCGAGAATAATTAACGAATTCTTGCGCAAGATCTTTTAAGATCTTTTTTCTATCTGATGGTTTCATATTAAAATGTTGTAAAGCCTTCCCCCTTCCTACTGGTAAAATCCTAGAAATATATAGGCGTGTAGCACCAACTTCAAAAGCCAATTCAATAAGTCCTGAGATATCCTTCGAATTTCTATTGGTCAATGTCATAGCAATAATGAGCTCTTTGAATCGTCCGATTTCAGCACATGCTTCTATTCCCTGAAGAGCTTTGGTATGTGCCCCTTTAACACCCCTAAGCTCATCATGAAAAGAGGAATTAAGACTATCAAGACTAATTGATATCCCAGAAACTCCTGAAGCTACTAATTCTTCAGCAATGGTATGATCGATCATTGTTCCGTTACTAGAGAGAGTACACATTAATCCACGTTTAGTTGTTTGTCTTGCTATTTGAAAAAAATCATCACGGATTAATGGTTCCCCACCAGAGAAGCTTAAAGAACCACAACCAGATTTCGCTATTATGTCAACAACCTGAAGAGCTTCAGCTGTAGATAGTTCTTTTGAATAATTAAATACCTCTGAATGTGAAAAAGAATCTTGATAACAATGCAAACACTTTAAATTACAGCGGTAAGTAAAGTTCCAAACAATGGCAATTGGAGGAAGAGTTGGTTGAGGTCTACTCACGCCAAATCTGCCAACTCCTCGAAGCCATGCAATTACAGAACGCGTATACAAGGTATTCGATGTAAATTCTTGGAATTCTTTGTCCTTAAGGCGGAGTACTCTCTTCAAGAATATTTTGGCGCTGATACGGTCAGGTTGGCAGCGCCAACAAAATGATGATTGATTTCTTTGTACTTCTGCAAATACTTCATTAATAGGGATTTTATGACACCGAGGACAAGCAGTAACAAGGTGGTTAGCAAGGATACGTAAAACAGGTTCTATTGTTCCTAGCTCAAAGAATTTTAATAGCATATTCTTCCTTGTATATCGCATCAACCATCATTTCCAGTCTCAGAAAGGTGCAACTTTGAATGACAAAGCCTGAATTCTATATTGATGTCCACTGTCATTTACCTGAAAATTATTTCTTCAAGGACATTAATACTCACATTATGCAGTGGCGTCAACAGAAAATTATGTATGTGGTCTCAGTAAGCCAAAATTATGCCGAATCACTCCGTTCTATTGAGCTTTCAAAGAAATACGCAGAAATTATCCCAGCTGTTGGAATTCATCCTTGGAAAGCTCATAAAAAACATATTGAACTAAATAATTTTGATCGATTACTTTCAGAAAACAAAGAAATTAAAATTCTAGGTGAGATTGGATTAGATTATCATTTCATAAAACAAAAGGAAAGATACTCTTTTCAAAAGAAAGTACTAGATTTCTTTTTTACACATGCGGAAAAACGAAAGCTTCAACTTATGCTTCATGTTAAAGGAGCAGAGGCAGATATTGCTGATTACATCGAAACAAGAACTCTTCTGGGTAAGACCTGTTGTATCCATTGGTATTCTGGTCCAACCCAGATTTTAAAGAAACTCGTGGATCTTGATTGCTACTTTTCCTGTGGACCAGCTTTAAGCTATTCAAAACATCAAAAAGTTCCTAAAAAGGTCCCTCTCGACAGATTGTTAACTGAATCAGATGGGAATGTCAAGTATCAAGGGCGGGTGGGACACCCTGGAATGATGTCAGAAGTTATTGACCTTATTGCAAATTTAACCAATCAAAAGAGAAATGAATTACAGCAAATTATCATAGATAACTCTCTTCGCTATTTAGGAAAAAAATAAAAGAATGAAGAGGTAATTGAACTTATGGAAAATCTTTTCTGCGTATTGTAAACATTGATAGTAGCAAGAATCCAACTACCAAAGCGATACAGATTATAAGAGAATTTAATGGATCAAAATCAGGAATATTAAAGTTAAAATAATCCACTAAGAAATATTCTGCTGTAACATAATAGATATGGTTAGCAATAGAGTAGGGACTATTTGCACCACCTGCGAATGGCCCAAAGATGAATTGCGCAAAGAAAACCTCGAAATAAGCAATAGCTAGTCCCCATCCTAATGCATTTTTGTCAATGAGGACTCCTAAAAGCAAAAATATCGTACCATATACAGCTACCCATAACCCTACGAATAACCATGCTCCCAAAAGAACATCCAATCGTTCAAATAAGAATGTATACTCATTAACAATAACAGACAACCCGAAATAAATAATTATGACATCTAAACAAGCGATTGCGACCCCAATCATAAGAACCGAGATCCATTTAACTAATACTATCTCTTCTCTTCTAATTGGTCTTGATAATAATTGACTAATCGTTTTATTCTCCTTCTCATCCGAAATAGCGGATATTCCTAATATTAGACAAATTAGAGGCAGAATTAAAAAGTTAAAAATGTTGGTTTCTTGACCAATAACGATTATATCCATATAGTCACTTGTACTAGCAGTTGTTTTATGAATGTAGGGCAAGAGGGGAAGAATACTCACGAAGATTAAGATGTAGGTCTTCTTATCGTATAGAATTTTAGTAAGAAATATTTGCCCTAAAAAGACGATTCTAGTCAAAATGGAAGGGGAATACGGGGTTTCCATAACATTAATACTCATTTTTTACACCTATACTATATTATGTTAAGAAATCAAATATTGCTTCAATATTATCGGTTTGGCTTTCTAAATGATTTATTTGAAGACCATTCTCTGCAATCACTTGTGTAACGATAGGATAAAACTTACTAGGAGTATCCGTAATTACTATAAGATCATTTTTTGCTTTATCTGACGCAAAAGTGATAGATTTAACTACATCCTCTCCAATCAAAAGTTTAGAAAGCTTTTGTAATTCATTACGCGGGGCACGGAATAAAATTTGATGTGGGAATTGATCAATAAGGTTGAGTACCTCTTCAGGAGGCCCTTCTGCTAGTGCTTGCCCCCTGTGGATTAAAACCATTCTTGTACTCATTTCATCTAGCTCATATAATATATGGCTTGAGATTAAGACTGTAACCCCTTCATTATTTAATATTGAGACAAGTCTTTTCATTTCTCGACGACCTAGTGGATCAAGTCCACCAAAAGGTTCATCCAGAATAAGAAGATCAGGATTATGGACGATAGCAGCTGCAACCTTCAAACGTTGTTTCATACCTTTCGAGTAAGATTTGATACGTTTTCCCTTGACACTGAGACCTACTTTCTCTAAAGCTTCCTTAGCGGCTGCTTCAGCTTGTTCTAAGGGAAGAATTAGCTTGGCTAAAGAGGTGACAAATTGTTTTCCTTTCATCCAAGGATATAGATCTTCATGTTCTGATACATATCCAATTCGTCTCTTTAACACAGCATTATTGATAGGATTTTCATCGAACACTCTAACTGTTCCAGTATCTGGACGAATTTCTCCCATAATAAGTTTTAATGTTGTGGATTTACCTGCTCCATTTGGTCCAAGAAAACCTGTAACGTGACCGTCCGTAGCTGACATACTTAAGCGAGAAAGAGCGACTACATCTCCAAACGATTTTGAAACTTCATGTAATTCAATCATTTTGAGTGCCTCCAGACCTGAACAACAACAATAAGAAAACCTAACAATATGAAGAGACCCAATGCCCCTAGTACCATCCAGCCTTCAATTCCAACACCATCAATCAAATTTATTGACTGAATGCCTCTAAAAGAGCGATATTCAACTGTAGTCGCTCCAGTTAATATATAGGATGTTAATAACAAAACAGTAAGCACATCGAATAATATTTCAAAACCAGCTTCACCTCCTGAAAGTGTTAAGGAGGAAACTATCATATTTACTGTGAATATAAGCATAAACGATGTTAATCCAGCATATAAACGTCGATTCGTAAGGGAAGAAAAGGCTAGGATTATTGCTGAATAAGTAATTGTAATAATTTCGGTAAATAAGATTACGTGCACTAAAGCTGGAAAAGCAGTTATTAGGTCGATATTTCCTAGACCAACTACTAAGAGGAAGAATTCAAAGACATAAGGTAATGTAAGTACTATATTCCCAAAAATAAAGAATGCTAGAAATTTACCCAACACATATTCATATTTTTCTAACTTACTATAATATATTTCAGTTGTTTGATTGGAAATATCGTCAGCTATGAGCCCTGATCCTACAATAACTAAGAGAATGAGTATAAAGATACTGGTACCCCCAAAGTTGAATTGGGCTTCTGACATGCCATTATCACTTTCAACTTCAAAAGATATTCCGAAAGAAACTATTCCACGAACCATCGTAAAGAGATTATCTTCTAATAGATCATTCGTTGTAAGATCAGGATCCATTGCAAGCATCATATCTCTAGTGAAAAGTAAAAACATGTTCATCAATATAAAAGTAAATATCAAAAATCCTATCAGGAATTTAACTGCTTTGGAGCGTTTCCATTCATGAATCCACCATTGCCAAGAAATAGCCCCTAATCTGTAGATGCGCCCACGGCGAACACCGTCAAAAGGTCTAAAAGCAAATTTTTTGACGTAAGCCTCTGAACTTTTGATTGACTCACTCAATGAATTTGAACCTCCTGTTCTTTAAATAAGCTCACAAATACATCCTCCAGGCTTCTTGACCGACTCCCTAGATATCTGATATCAACTCCTATCCGATTAGCGATTATGAAAATTTCCTTTTCAACAGCAGGGGTTTTTTCAACCTCAATAAACGCTCCATCAGTCCATACATTCAATCCGTTAACTTCAAGTGCTTCTAGGAGATCATTATACTTTGATTTCACTTTTACACTCACTGTTGAACGCTTATTAGCTGTTAACTCCCTAATATTCCCTTTAGCAAGAATTTCTCCCTCTGATATGACCAATGCATAATCAGTGGTTTTTTCGACGTCACGAAGGAGATGGGAACTAAGAATAACATTTTTCCCTTCATCAATCTGTAAATTTCGAATTAATTCTAGCATCTGGACACGTCCAGATGGATCTAATCCATTGGTTGGTTCGTCACAAATAATAATTTCTGGATCATGCACCAAGGCAACAGCTAATTTTACCTTTTGTTTCATTCCAAGAGAAAAGGTGTCAAATTTTCTGTAACGCTCTTCGCCCAACCCAACGTAGAATAAGCTATCACTTGCTCGTTGTTTACTTTCAGGATAGGATAAACCATTCATTCGGCCGCAAAATGCCACAAAACTCATAGCGGTTGTATCAGGAATGAAAGAAGTGTTAAATTCTGGCACATATCCAATTCGGTCTCGAACCTCATTGATTTCATGGCGAATGTCGTATCCTAGCACCTGTGCACTACCCCGTGTCGGCCGAATAATACCGAGTAACGTCCGAATGAGGGTAGTTTTCCCTGCTGCATTCGGCCCGAGAAATCCAACACCTCCACTGGGAATTTTCACCGAAATATCTTCAATACCTCGAATTTTTCCATAAAACTTTGTCAGAGAATCCGTGACAATAATTTCAGTTTCCATCTTAGAGTCACTCTTTTGTTAAGAATTTTAGTGATGATTAACGTTCACCAAAGAGTATAACGTAATATGTACGATAATTTCATCCAATTTTTTAAACATAAAGATAGTGGAAGTTGAATTCCAGTAATAATTTACTTTCGCTGGATTAAGAGGAATTTTGATCACATAATTTTTGAATTGTTATGATAAAGTTCTTGCTATTTCATACAGGCTTTGGACATTGAGAGTTTCGACATTTATTCGCTTCTAGAGGGTTACCACAACTCGAGCAGAAATTTGGTCTGGTGAAAACTGGAACCCCTTGCTCACGTACCTGAGAGATTCTATGTAAAGGTATACTATCTATTCGGCGCCGTTCCATAAATTCTTCAAAGGAAAGTTCGATGTATTCATTGAAATCACGGAAAATAATTGTAAAATCTTGAGAGTTCTTCGAACCATATTGAATACGTGACAGCCATTCTTTAATTTCCCCTTTCTTCGTCATCTCTCATTAATCCTTTTTATTCAGTAGCAAACAGCAAAATAAAAAATAATTTAATAACTGATTCGTTAATATTCTATTTTCAAGAAAACCTTAGGGGATGAATATGTCCAGAGGACGATTCATCCCACTCTCGTCTGCTGTTTTAGCAAAAGGTGACATATCAAAATGCGAAAACTTACTTCATAGTTGAGTAACAAACAGGGATTAATAAGCCTAGAGAATGGGGCAACTATAAACATTCAGAAGAAGTGTTGTTGTAATTTGGAGTTAATCCGTACTATTTATAGAAGGGAATAACCATTCCACGCTTGGAAATCACTAATTTAAACCAAATTCTTCATTTCTCACCAAATGGAAATAACCTCCTAACCATTATTCATGATGGAATCAAGAAGAATGTTATCAGTTCATTATGTAAAGGGAATGGAAAATGTGGTAAGTGTCGGATTCATATTTCAGGTGAATTAACACTTGATTCAGCAGCAGCTAGAAAAATGAATCCTCCAACTAATGTTGAAAAACAGTTATTAGGAGATGCTATTTTCAAAGATATTCGTTTAGCGTGTCAGGTAATTCCAGGAGATGTAGATTTAAAGATCACAATTTTGGATTTAAGCGAGTATCAAGACAATATATTCAAAATTCAAGATTCTTACAGTAATTATCAGCTGAATTTTCCGTTTCACCCTAGATTATTCGTTCAAAATTTATCAGTACCACTTTCTACATTGGAAAATGCTCAGGATGACTTTTCACGTTTATTAAGTGCTAATGAAGAACTAACAACAAAGCCACCACCAGTTATCAATCCTGAAATTCTCTCTCGAATAGCTCATACACTACGAGGTGAGAATGGAGAAGTCTTCACTGTTATTGATAGACAAGATAGCAAACTGATTGAAATAAATAAGCAGAAACCTCAACTTCTCGGTGCTGTTATTGATGTGGGAACAACATCTATTGTAGCTACTTTAATTGATCTTGAAAAAGGAATCATTCTTGGTGCAGATTCTATCATTAATCCACAGATTGAGTTTGGAAGAGACATTATGTCTCGGTTAACTTATGCTTTAGCTTCGCCCTTTAAGCAACAACAGTTACAAAATAAAGTCCTTAGTGGTATTTCAGAGCTGTTAATAAGTCTGACTTCATCGTCAGACTCTTCTCCTACTAATATTTACGAGGTAATCGTCGTTGGTAACTCTGCAATGCACCATTTATTCCTAAATCTGCCAGTTACAGGATTATCTCGTGCCCCATTTGTTCCTGTCATCTCCAAGGAATTGTCGTTTTTCAGTACAGACATAGATAAAGAGAAAAACCTATCCAAGTTACCTAATGCTATTATTACCATGCCCCCTTTAATAGGTGGATTTATCGGATCAGATGCTGTAGTAGATATTCTTTATACAGGTTTCAATCAAAAAGAAGGAATCCATTTACTCATTGATTTCGGAACGAATTCAGAGATAATCCTTTCGAAAGATAGTAATCTATATGCTGCATCAGTAGCAGCAGGGGGTGCTTTTGAAGGACAACATATTGCTTGTGGTATGCGAGGAGTGGCAGGAGCTATTGAAAAATTCAAAATTGTGAATACTGATTATCAATATCAAACCATACAGTTAACAAAACCTAAAGGAATTTGTGGAACTGGAATTGTTGACATTCTTGCGGAACTTTTAGTCAATGGCCAATTAGATTACCGAGGGCGGCTCTTTACTGAATCAGGTGAACTAATAAAGAAAATTATTCTTGTTCCAGCTCAAAAAACTTCAACAAATCAGGCGATTTATCTGACCCGAAAAGATGTTGAGGCAATCCAGAAAGCAAAAGCAGCAACACTAGCAGCTATCCGAACATTAACTACTCATCTAAACATAGGGATTGAAGAGATTGACTCGGTTAATATTGCTGGTGTATTTGGTTCTAATTTAAATATTAACAGTGTAAAAACTATCGGTTTATTACCTAATTTACCCAATGAATGTTTCATTATTCAAGGGAACACTGCAGAAAAAGGAGGAAGAACCTTCTTATTGTCCATGGATGCTCGTAAGACAGCAAATACTATTGCGACAAGCGTGGAACGCCTCGAACTCACAAGATTTCCAAATTTCCAGTCTTTTTTTACAGAAGGACTGTTCTTTCCTAAACTTGAAAATAAATCATAAGGATAAGGAGAAAATCATGCGTGGATTAAAAGATAAACGGGTTCTCATTACTGGTGGAGCGAGGGGTATCGGTGCAGCAACAGCAACGCGTTTTTTAGAAGAAGAAGCCTGTGTTGTTGTATTGGATATTAATGATGAGACTCGTCAGCAAATTGAGGAAAAATTACCTGCACTAAGCGGCACCATTGGGGCCGATGTCTCGAATTACAAAGCTGTAGCCCATGCATTCGAAGAATTAGATAATATGCTGGAAGGATTAGACATTTTGATTAACAATGCTGGAATCAGTATCAGACATCCCTTTATGGAAATAACCCCTGAAGAATGGCTAAGCATAATGGACGTTAACCTGAATGGTATGTTCTTTGTAGCCCAACAGGCAGCACGAAGAATGTTAGAAAATGGGGGTGGAGTTATTTTAAACATGGGTTCAACTAATGGTATTATGGGATATCCTTATTATGCTGATTATAATGCTTCAAAAGCAGGTGTTATTGAATTAACTCGTTCAATGGCACTAGAATTAGCCCCTACAGTACGTGTAAACGTTATCTGCCCTGGTTACATTCTAACACCAATGCAGGAAGCAGAATACACACCTGATACGCTGCCTGAATGTGAAAGTAAAATTCCCTTAGGTAGGCTTGGCCAACCAGAAGAAGTGGCATCTCTCTTTGCATTTCTCGCTTCTGACGAAGCAAAGTTCATTACTGGGCAATGTTTTGTGATTGATGGAGGTGAGATTGCAGGAGGATTAGCCAGTCGATAGATTGAAAAAGATAATGAAATTCTAGATGTATGGATGGCTTCACTATGTGTAAATACTGTTTTGAACATACTCGAAAGGCTTGGTATCTTCAAAAGGAATCCTATGATATTCGATCTGGAAGATTTCTAAAGATTCTTCCTGGACGATTCCGTGAACTTTGGTACGATTTTTATTCTCCGAAATTGCAAGGATTTGTAGATGGAGCAACAACAGATATTGCAGAGTCAGGAGGTGTAAATAGAAAACCTTTTACTGGCTTGAAAAAAGCTTTCTATAACTATTTTACTCGAAATTTTCTCGGAGGGCAAGTGGTTACTTCGCTTGATGAAATGATGCAAGTATTAGATAATGCACAGGATGTTTATCTTTCCTATTGCTCTTGTAAGAAGTCAGCAGGAGGAGGAGAGGATTTACGATGTATCTTTCTTAATCATAATGCTACATTCAATCGAAAAAAGCACATGAAAGACAAAGGACAGGGTAGATACATAGATCTGGATGAAGCAAGAGAAATGATAATTGAGAAACGAAAACTCGGGCATTACGGAACTGTATTATGGGGATTAAGACCAAAAGTTGATTGCATCTGTAACTGTGATCAATATTGTGCTGGCCTTTACACCCCAGAAATTAGATGGGGCCTTTTACCATCCTTTTCAATAAGTCAGGTGGTTAATCCTGACAGGTGCGATCCAGATTGTGATATATGTCTGCAAACGTGTTATGCGAAAGCCATTGATAAGAAGCCTGGCAATCAAATTACTAGTATAGAACAAGAAAAATGCATTGGATGTAATCTTTGCGTTGAACGTTGCCCAAATGGAGTCTTTGAAAGTACTCCAAGGAAAATTTATTATGACGCTGCAATAGGTAAAAAAGTGGAAATGAAAGAAGTTTAATTACAATTATAGAATATACAAGATAACTTGTATCGTATGTGATGATCCTCACTCTAATTGGACATCAACATTGACGGGAACTTCATTAATTATTGCATTGGTTGCCACACATAAATTTTTGAAAATCTTAGCACAACGAGTTTTCTTTTTCATATTAATATCTGAATCCCACTTTGGGATTATTTTCACATCAATTTGTGCTATTCTTTGATATCCTTCTGCATTGTTTGTTATTGAACATGTTGCTATAGTTTTCATATGGTCTACTGGAATTCTCGATTTGTTTAAACATAAGGTAAGAGAGGCTGAAAGACAGCTGGCGACTGCAGCAGTTAAAACTCTGGAAGGATTGGGGTATTTATCTTCCCCCCCGACTGTTTTATCCTCATCAAACAATAATTCAGGGAAAGCTTTATCGAATGTAGTTGTGAACTGTATTGGGCCAGTTTTTTCTATATTGATTGTGAATGAATCACCCACTTGTCGGTTCCTCCAATTAATTAACGTCATAAGAATAACGGATAACGATTTTGTTATCGCGACTTTTTTCTCAAATAAATTTCTAACTTTGATTAAGTAAGTTGTTACTATTCTGGAGGAAAACTAATGAATGATAAGATAAAAACCGCAATTATTACAGGAGCTTCCAAGGGTATTGGAAAGGCCATCAGTTTAAAATTTGCTGCAAAAAATAATAATATAAGCTTGATTTTAGCTGCGAGGGACAAAACTCAATTAGAACGGGTACAAAGAGAAATTGATGAATTCAATGTACAATCTTTGATTATTCCAACCGATGTTACTAATGAAGAACAGGTGAAAGCTTTAGTCCATAAAACAATTGACCAGTTTGGAAAAGTTGATATTTTAATAAATAACGCGGGAGTAGCACGATTCAAACGAGCTGATGAATTTACATTAGATGATTACCATTATATGTTTGATGTCAATGTCAAGGGAGTTTTTCTCGTTACTAAATATGTTGTTCCCCATATGGTGGCACGAGAATCAGGTCAAATCATCAATATTGCAAGTATTGCAGGTAAAAATGGATTTAAAACAGGAACATTGTATGCTGCATCTAAACATGCCGTAGTAGGCTATACATGGTCATTAAGAGAGGATCTCAAGGAATACAAGATAAAAGTATCAGTTGTGTGTCCAGGCAGTGTGGTCACAGGTTTCGGAGGAAAGAAACCTGAAAAAGTAGACTGGAGTATGGAACCTGAAGATGTAGCTCATGCATGCTACTATCTAATTTCTGAATCAGAAAATGTAAACACTGCAGAGATTATTATCAAACCTAGATATAATCCAAGGAAAATTAATTGGAATTTGAGAACATGACTAATTTTATTTTTAAATTGAAAAAGCCTATACCTACAAAGCTTTTCAATAATATTAGGATTTAATGCATATCACTTCCAGAACTAATTAGGATACAGCTTCCATGGCTACAGGGACTAGAGTACAAAACCACAAAATGGAATTCACAGCAAAAGAAGACCCCTTTGGTGACATCAGGTCAAAAGGGGCTAAACGCTGGATCATTGCTCATATATTTCATGGAACCAATAAATTTTTTGTGTTAATCATCTTTTTTGGCACGATTCTCACTTCTATATTAAACTCTGCTTTGATGGTTATCATAGGAGTAGCTATTGATGAATTTATGGCGGGAATGGGAGACCGTCTTTTTCAATATGTTGTAGTAATTTTTATAATTGGTGTTGGCAGTCCATTTCTGAATCTCGTCAACAATCTTCTCAGGGAGACACTGGCGCAACGGATGGAGAGAGATACGAGACAGGAATTTTATACCAACCTTTTAGGAAAAAGTCAGAGCTTCCACGACCAGCAGAAAATTGGAGACATTATGGCAAGAACTACAAACGACGTCCGTATGCTCAACTTTTTAATATCACCCGCTTTATCATTAATTTTTGAATCCTTCTCTGCCCTTGTCATTCCAATTCTCTTTATTTTCTTATTTTACCCAACGGAATTACTATTAGCACCTCTCGTCTTTACTGTTCTTTTTGTGATCACCTTGAGAAGTTACATAAGAAAATTAGGGCCAGTCGCTGCTAGATTAAGAGGCGAATTTGGACAAATGAATGCCATCCTCAATGAAACACTCAGTGGCATCGAGGTTGTCAAGGGGAGTAGTAATGAAGAATATGAGTCGAAAAAATATTTGAAAAACGCCCAACTCTTTCGAAACGCGTTTGTCGAACAAGGCTACATTATGGCTCGTTACCTCCCACTTTTATTGATTGCATTTGCTGTTACTTTTGGCCTTGGGCATGCTATTTTTCTCAATCTTCAGGGTGTTCCATCAATGGAGATCGGTCAGATAATTGCATATGTAGGGTTGTTAGGTAACCTGCGATTTCCAACTTTTATCTCGATTTGGGTTTTTTCCATAGTACGACTTGCTATATCCGGATCAGAAAGATTATTGGAAGTGATGAACACAGAATCTGATATTGATGAGAACATTCAAGGACGTACAGCAGAGATTGTTGGAGGCATCTCGTTTAGAAATGTCACTTTTAGCTATCCTGGTTCGTCTCAACCAGTACTCCACAACATCGGTTTTGAAGTCCAACCTGGGCAGACTGTTGCAATCGTCGGGACAACAGGTGCAGGAAAAACGACTTTAACTAAATTAATCTCTAGATTATATGATGTTATAGAGGGCCAGGTGCTTATTGATGGCGTTGACGTCAAGGATTATCATCTTGAATCCTTACGATCACAAATCTCCTATATTGAACAAGATGTGTTTTTATTTTCTTCTTCAGTCTTCGAGAATATCTCTTTTGGAAAAACAGGTTCAATTGATCAGGTTATTAAAGTAGCTAAGGAAGCCCAAGCCCATGACTTCATTTCAAAATTCCCAAAAGGTTATTACACGGAAGTCGGGGAACGTGGAGTTCAACTTAGTGGTGGGGAAAGACAACGTGTGGCGATAGCTCGAGCTTTTTTGGCTGATCCGAAGATTTTGATTCTTGATGATAGCACAAGTGCAATTGATTCTGAAACAGAAGACAAAATTCAGTATGCGATATCAAATATTCTGAAGGGGAGAACCACTTTTTTAATTACTCATAGATTATCACAGATCCGATGGGCAGATTTAATCTTGGTTATGAAACGAGGGACCATCATTGCTCAAGGGACTCATGAAGAATTAATCAAAACAAGTGAAGAATATCGAAAGATCTTCGTAAAACGTTTTGATCTCAGAGAGGAACAGCTACTCAAAGAAATGGGGGTGACATAGTGGGATTTGGATTAGGTTTGGGCTCCGAGGAGTACGATCGGATCTATAGGGATCGAGATCTCGTTCGTAGAATTGTCTCCTATTTTGTTGATCATAAACTCCAGATGTCTGTGGTAATTATCTTTCTAACGCTTACTTCTTTTGTTAATTCTCTTAGCCCTTTACTATCGCGTGAAGCTATCAATGAGTTAGAATCGACCAGAGATTGGAGTTACTTGTTACTTTTAATCCTACTTACTTTCACATTAAATGGATTTGGATGGATTTTTAATTATTTCAGACAAAGAAATTCCTCACTTGTTATTGGAGATGTAGTCCTTAAACTCCGTCAAGATGTTAATGCTGCCGTCTTGAACCATGACCTTTCCTTCTATGATAAGTACCCAACAGGGAAAATTGTATCTCGAATCAATACAGATAGCCAGGATTTTGGTCAGACCGCAGAGCTCTCAATGCAGCTTATTTCTTCTTTTCTTATCGTTTTTGTAGTCCTAGGAGTACTGTTGACTATCAATATTCCATTAACCATTACGGTTTTGGGCATGGTACCCTTTATTTTTATTATAGCGCTAGCTTTTAGAAAAGTGGCCAGAAAAAGAACATTAGAGGGACAACGAGCACTCGCTACTGTTAATAGCTTTGTTCAAGAAACTGTCTCTGGAATTAGTATTGCTAAGACATTTAGACAAGAACAAAAGCTGTATAATAAGTTTAATGGCGTCAATGAGCAGTCTTATCGTGCTAATCTACGAAGAGCCTACGTCTTCAATTTTGTTTTTCCTGCCTTAAGCATTGTGCAGGGGATTGCTTTAGTTCTCATTATGTGGATTGGAGGAGAAGGTGCCTTAGGAGGACAACTCAAAGCAGGTGACTTTTATCTATTTTTACAGAGTCTATGGTTATTTTTCTTTCCATTACTCTCCATTGCATCATTTTGGCCCTCATTTCAAGCTGGTTTAGCAGCCTCAGAACGGATTTTTGCGTTAGTTGATACTCCTCCGACAGTTTTACAAGATGAGGATCTCGTTCTTGAAAAGATAAGAGGAAAAATCGAGTTCATGAACTTGGGATTTTCCTATGTGGTAAGTGCGGATGTTCTTGATCGAGGAAAACAAGATATTCTTCCTGAAATAGCTCGAGCAAAAGTTTTCAGCAATTTTTCGTTAAAAATAAACTCTGGTGAATCTTTAGCAATTGTTGGTCATACAGGAGCAGGTAAATCAAGTTTAGCGAAGTTATTAGCACGATTTTATGAATTTCAGGACGGAGATATAACAATTGATGGAATCAGTATCAGGAACTTCAATCTAAAGTTTTATCGTAAGCATATAGGCATCATTCCCCAGACTCCATTTCTTTGGGCTGACACCCTTGAGAACAATATTAAATATTCCAAGCCATCAGCTACGAAAGAGGAAGTACTGTGGGCTCTTGAACAGGCTGGAGGAGCTGATTGGGTTGATGATTTACCTAATGGATTGGAAACTAACATTCGTGAAAGAGGAACTCTCTTGTCAATGGGTCAGCGACAGCTAGTAGTATTCGCAAGAACACTATTAGAAAATCCATCAATTCTTATACTTGATGAAGCCACGGCTTCTGTCGACCCCTTCACCGAAACAAGAATTCAGGAAGCTCTTGAAAAGACAATTAAGGGGAGAACAAGTATTATCATCGCCCATCGACTTTGGACAGTCCGTCATGTTGATCGCATCATAGTGTTGGACCATGGTAAAATCGTCGAAGAAGGAAATCATGATGAATTGATACAATTAAAGGGGCATTATGCCAAGTTGTATGACACATATTTCCGTCATCAGTCACTTGAATACATTGAAAAGGCAAAAGAATTCGTAACAACTGTAAAGGAAGGAAATTAACCTATTCTAACGTCTTTTCAGCACTGATCTGAGACCTCCTCTCAGTGAAGAGAAATCCGCTTAAAGTTATGAGAGTAGCAATTGTTGCTACTAGCATTATGTCAATGTAACTCCCACCAATGGCAGTTATGATTAATGCAATGAATGAGCCTATGAGACTTGCTACAGGTAATATGCTAGTAATTATCCCTGCAGCTGTTGATTTATCAAAACTACTCTGTTCAATAGAAGAGCGTAACGTTCCCACATAAAGAAAAGCCCAAGAAAAGCCAAGAATGACTTGGAGAGGAATGATTCCCCAGAAAGTTTGTGGGATCGTAAAAGAAATAAATGAAATGCTTGATAAAATCAAACCCAAAGAAATCATTCTTCGACTGTTCAATTTATCAGTAAGAGTATTCATAACGATGGCTTGGGTTAAACCATTGCAGCATTGTATAATTCCAACCCAAAATGTATCAGCTCCCAATTCGATTATAAGAAATAATGACCAAAAAACCCATATTGCTGAAGCAAAGCTGTGTCTTATGGTCAAAGTTAAAAAGACTTCCTTCCGTTCCCAAAAAACCACAAGAACAGAATCTTTGTACTTTTTAGAGATTGACTTCTCTTCGATGAGGGTAAATGCTATTAATGCTGCTCCAATGAACGAAAGAGAAGCAAAAATGAAAATTCCCTCAATACAGAATAAGCCTATGATACCACTGACAAGAACTCCAACAGCCCAACCAAATGATCCGTATGCTGAAAAGTTACCAATCTTATCCCCTTTGTCTGAAACCAAAGCAACAAGTGCAGGAGCAAACATCCCCATTCCAATACCGCTGAGGCCTCTGAAAAGTACAAATTCGAATTTATAGGGGATAATTAATCCAATAATAGCCGCTGCCGCAGAGAGTGAACCTATGATAACAAAAATTTTCCTAACTCCGACTAAATCTGATAGCCTCCCTGAAAGAATACCGGAACTGAATGCAATTATGCCATAGATTAACGCAGTAAGGGCAATCTCTGGATTAGAAAGGCCAATTCGGTGCCCCCAATAAGGAATGTATGTAAAGACCGAGAGAGTCGCCAAATTTGCGAGAAATTGGATAATACCTTCTCTAGATAGCATAATAAAGCAGACCAAATAGTTTGTTTTAAGAACTACATTTTTTTTAGTTTGAAATTTTCAAAAAAGACTATTAAGGGAACAATAAAGATGATTATTTGAACAATACGTCAACGGAAATACAATTCATTGCCTTAATCTAAATTTATATTTAACCAAACATTCTCAATTGCATGATTTAATTTTTCTCTTCTAATTCATTATTATTTGTCCTTTCTCTGATATATAAATCGAAGGAAATTGAGGAAATATGGTAGTGAATAAAGGTTACGAAAAAGCTGCTCATTTGTATGACATATTTGATAACAAAGATAACATTGACTTTTTCTATCGGTATGGGAAAGAAGCTGGTCTGATCCTAGATATAGGAGCAGGTACGGGGAGAATTGCAATCCCCTTAGCAAAGAGAGGAGTAAAAGTTATCTGTATTGAACCTTCTCCAGCTATGAGAAATGAATTTTCTCAAAAATTTAAACTCCAACCTGATCTCTCTGATAAAATTACTCTGATAGCTGGAGACGTTCAATCTTTCAAACTGACCGAAACTTTCCCAGCTGCATTTCTTTCTGGTAGTTTTGATCATATTCCTTCTAATGAGAGAATTGCATCACTTCAAAACATTAATCGTCATTTAAAACTTGAAGGGAAGCTTATCTTTGATGTTTATATTGGAGGTATGAAAGATTCTCCGTTATCACTTATTGATACTATTAAAAGAGGGGATTATGAATACCAACGGTTCATTGGTACCAAAACTCTCCCAGATAAAACAATAGAAGTACTGCTTGTCTATAAGACTTACAAACAAGGAAAACTAATTGAGAAAATTGAACAACCATCAGCGGCAGTTACTACTTCACGAGAAAAAGTCCACGAATTGTTACAAGAAACAGGCTTTTCAATTAAGAATGAATATGGTGATTATTATTTTTCACCCTTCAAGGAGAGAGATTCATTTTTGATAATTGAAGCCTTTAAGAAAAAATGAAAGATTGAAACTTCCTCCTTCTTTCTTTTTTTTCTTAAATC
>Ga0209636_10000383_pt1 | contig 41988 bp, 27 predicted proteins | sample DeeMarSWOR152_54_FD_187464 | JGI IMG/M metagenome (GOLD analysis project Ga0209636, IMG submission 187464) | Marine sediment microbial communities from White Oak River estuary, North Carolina - WOR-1-52-54 (SPAdes) (version 2) | ecosystem: Environmental > Aquatic > Marine > Intertidal zone >... | reverse complement strand
CGAACCCTGTAGAGTTGAGGGCGGAAATCGCCAAGTACGTGGGGCACGGTGTTGACGCGGCGAACATCATTTTGGGAAACGGTTCGGTAGAGCTCATCTACATGATTACGGAGGCTTTCTCCTGCGGCTTCAAAGCCGTCATTCCTGTGCCGTCGTTCACTGAGTACGAGAAAGCAGCGTTGAGAGTCGGCGGTGAGCCAATCTTCGTGAAACTGCCAGACAACTTTGCGCTAGACGTTGAAAGCGTGAAGAAAGCAGTGACGGAGGATACGCGGATAGTTTTCATCTGTAATCCGCATAGTCCTTCGGGAACACTTTGCAGTAGAGAAACGGTTTTGGACCTTGTTGATTTCTGCCGCAAAAAGGATGTCATTGTCAGCGTCGACGAGAATTACATCGAATTCACAGAGAAAGGTCAAGACACTACAATGGTTGGTTACGTGAAGAAGTACGAGAACCTTTTCGTGATTAGGTCTGTCACAAAATTCTACGGCATGCCGGGAATACGCTTTGGCTATGGCATAGCAACGGAAAGCTTCATAGATACGCTCCAGACTGTTAGGCAACCGTGGAGCATCAACAGCTTGGCGGGCTATGCGACTCTGGCGGCGTTTAAAGACATTGAATTCATCGAGAACACCAAGCGTACCATTGCAAAAGAAAGAGCGCGATTTGCAAAAATGCTCAGCGAAATCGGCGGATTGCATGTTTTTCCGTCAGAAACGAACTTTTTGCTCGTGAAGATTCTGAACTCAAAGTTTACGTCCACAATGCTGAAGGAAGAGATGGCTAAGGAAGGCATCCTCATTAGGGACTGCAGCACTTTTGTTGGGCTTGACGACAGCTACTTTAGAGTTACGGTTAGGTCGTCGGGAGAAAACTTGAAGCTAGTAAAGACTTTGAGAGAGATAGTCACCAAAAAAAGTAATTAGATTAGGCTATTTGGAAACAGCGCCAGAAATCACGCTTCTATCGCCAAAAAACAAGACATACTGCGAGACTGACATTCCGTTGAATTTCACTGTGAACGAGCCCATTGCTGGCTGCGCTACAAGCTTGCTGCTCAAGCCGCAGTTAATGTTTACAGGAACACGACGCTTGCTGGTTTCTCTTACGGTTCTCATAACTTAACCGTTTAGGCCACTGACGCTGCTGGTAACACTATGGTTCGAACAATAATCTTCACTTTAGCTAAGCCAGAAGTTGCCCCCCCGAACCTTTCCCAACAACATTAGTCGCAAACTGCTTTTGGCGCTTCGGTTGCCGTGGTTGGTGTAGGTCTGCTGGTCTACTTCAAGAAACGCAAGCGTTAAGCTATTGAATTAGCGCGCGCTTGCAACATTTATAAGCAGAATGCTTCAAGCATAAGCATAAAAGCAAAAGTGAGTGTTCACACACTTCCGCGAACGGATTTTCAGGTGCCCAACTTCCAAACCAAATTGAAGTATGTTTTATTAGAAAGAAAACATTAAATGTACTTAGGATGGAAGCATGAATAAGAAAACATTAAAGTTTGTTGCCATCCTCGCAATTGCTGTGATCTTAGGTGTTACTGCATACACCAATTTTCATTCCGTGAAAAACAGCGACGTTGAAATAAGCAATTCGCCAGTCTCTGTTGGCAACAGCACAGTCACTATTAATAACAGCACGATCACGTTCGGTGAGAACAAGACCTTTACAAATTATCCTTCTCCGTCGCCCTCTTCAACCCCAACACCAACCCCACTAACCCCAACACCACGCGCAAGCTCAAACCAGCCGCAGGACTTGCAGCATGCGGTCACGAAGGCGATCGACTTCTTCTGGGGGTCGCCCCCGCCGTACTTTCTGCTGATGCTTGATGTTATGCACCGTCGCTTTGGAATCGCCGAGTTCGCCGATGCCTTGCAGCGCTACGACCAGGCGCTGGCCGAGAATCCTCAGCAGGCGCCTCTGCTGCGCGTGTTTCGTCGCATTGCCGATCACGACAACCCGCTGCAGGCTGGGGACTTGCAGGCAGTGACGGACGACATCAGCCGTGTCACCGTCCCCGCTCTCTATTGCGATCGACTGGGGCTACCCGCCGATTACCCTGCGATGCTCGTCAGAGCAGGGAACCGCGGGGATTACATGCTGACGCATGCGCTGCTGGCCTGCATCTGGATTCAGGACAACGGCTGTGAAGTGCCACTGCCCGACGACTTCATCGAGGACATGTATCGTGCCAACGCTGCGCTGATCAATGACGGCCCGGGGATGACTGACCTCAAGATCGAGGCCGCGGCGTTTCTCTACCTGGCGGGACAGGGCGCGCTGGTCGACGATGCCTTTGTCGGGTGCGTCATCGCGCTCCAGAATGACGACGGCGGCTGGTCGCCTTCCAGCGATACGCCGGGCGCCTCGGACTGGCATACTACGACCTTGGCGCTCTTGCTCTTGCTGCACGTGGAATTCCCCGCTGACTCGTATCCGCCGATGCTCGCTCCCGCGTCGCCATGAGGGGATGTCGTCGACGAAACCGGCCGACGGTGTGATCCCCATCATAATTTGACTTTTTGCTTGTGTTGCCATCCAAAAGAAATAAACAATTTACGCTTAGCGCGGTCCATGTTCACCATTATAACCGCACTCCCAAAAAAAGAAAAAAGGGGGTTTGTGTGGTTTTTTGCTGTAGGTTCAGCGTCTTCTCATCAGCAGCACGATTAACAGTCCAACTACAACTATCGCGATGATGATGCCAACGGTGGAACCCAAAATGTACATGTCAGTCATCGGTGCCGGCGTTGGCGTCGGCGCAGGAGTAGGCTCCGGCGCGTCTGCCACGCCCATGTATGTTGTTGCTTGTGAGGGTCCGTAGGATGCGGATCCTGCGAACGTGGCAATGATAGTGTATTCGCCTGGAACCGGTGGTTCCCACATTACGCCGTAGTTGCCATTTATGTCGCTTGTGGTTCTGCCGATCTCGTAGAAGTTGCCGTTCGGATCCAAAGTCTCCAACACTACTTCAACGCCTGTCGCGTCTATTGGCATTGGCCGTTGGTGGAACATGTATTCCATCCACGCGTCCATGCTTTCGTCAGCAATAGCCGGAGTACCCTTAAGCGCGAAGTCTAAACCGCCATTGATGTTATGCCTGCCAGAGGGAGAGTCATCAGTGACTGTGCCTGTAATCATTACGCTGGATCCCACTGTTGGAACAAGCTGTGGTGCAGAAACTGTGGTGGCGCTTGGTCCCTTGCCGTAACAGTAAATCTCAGCGTCGAACATGTCAAGAACTACGATGCGTCCGTCAGCGATGATCGGTGAGTAACTGGGCCAGCAAGTTATTGACCACAGCATCTCTCCTGATGTAGCGTCTACACAGTACAGCTTTCCATCGCGCCTCAACGGCTGAGATGGAGAGTGCTCACCAGAGTATAAGTAGAGTTTGCCGTCAGCGATGCAACCTAACGAAAGCGGTGTATGCGGATAGGCACTTTCTTCCAAGCCCACGAATGGGGCTGTCCAGTTCCACATGACATCTCCAGTAGTAGCGTTGTAAGCGATTAGCACACCGCTCCAACCGTAGCTGAACACCATTCCTTGATAGACGCTGGTGCTCATGCCGTAGAAGTTAAACTGCTCTTCGGGCTCGCTCGTCCAAAGCAGCTTGCCGTCTGATAGGTCGTAGGTGTACCGTGTTCTCAGCATGGTGTTTGTGTACCAGAAGATGCCAGCGTTAGCGTCAACGCCTCCGAAACCCACGTCGTGTTGACTGAACTGCAAGGTTTGCAGTGCTTCGTCGCCGAGTCCTTCGGGCGCTGTAAAGTTGTAGGTCCACAGCAGTTTCCCTAATGCGCCTTCAGTCGGGTCTAGGTTATAAGCAGACATCCGACCTGGGATGTTGCGGGTGCCGTTGTTGAGAGGATCTGCACCAAACATTCTTGATAGTTGGGTATAGCCAGTGATTAATTCTTTGCCCTCGATAATCTGCAGTATGGGATCGCCGTTAGGTATCGACACGTTGAGAGAGTAGCCGTATTGACCGTCGTACACCGTGCCAAGACCTGGCCTCCACATCCAGTACTGATTGCCTGTCATGAGAGTGTTCGGGTATATGATTACTTGGCTTGTGTTCCAGATCTGCAAGTAATAGTTGGGGTGTGTACTGTTTCCGTAGTTCTGTCTGTGGTAGGCCAGTATGCTTCCGTCCAGACCGTATGAACCCGTATAATCAGGGAACTGGAAGATGCCAGCTGGAGCTATCCAGCTTGGAAGGTTGTTTATGCTGCAGATGTAGTTGCCAGTGAAACCGTCAAGCATATCCCATTGGCCAGCCGTGCCAGTGGCAGTGACCCACAAGTACGGGATGCCTCCGTGCTGGTTAGGCGACTCATAGTCGTATATCTGACCAAAAGCCGGCATTCCGTATGGAATGCTTCCCACGCCAGCGAAGGGTCCACCAACTCCCGATGGGGCGCCGGTGGTGTTCCGGAAGTATATAGTTTCGCCCGTGTACATGTCCACGCAGTACCAGCCTTCTATGGGGTTGACTCCGACTTTGTAGTACATTTTGCCGTTCATGATTATCGATGGACCGCCGAAGTTTTCGTATGATTGTCCACTGTAGTAACCTGCAGATCCTAAGTTGGCTTGAGCGCTCCCACCCATGACACCGCCGGTCCAGAACGGACGCGTCCACAGAATGTGAGAGCTTTCAGGGCCTTCAGTGTAAGCGTTGATACGACCCGGAGCATCGTTTGCATTTAGCCAGTTGCCGGCGATCGCACCCCACATGTGGTTAGCGCCGTATATTGGACGAGTCCAGTAGCCCGTTGGAAGTGGAGTCTCATCATAAACATGCACTGGCTCCTCCTGCGCTGTGATCGTCACTGGTTCGCTTTCGCTAGCTTGGAATTCGTCGCCGAGGCTTTGGGTCCCTGGCATTGATGGCCATGTGACTGGCCCCCAGGGATTTTCAGCACCTCTGCTGGCGCCTCCGTCTATTGTGTGTGCGTCCATGCGGGCCACAAATGTATACGTGCCCACTTCAGTAGGCGTATATCGGGTCCACGCGCCTCCCACTGGGTCAGACGTGAAACCGTTTGCTCCGCCCAACGTTTCCGTATCTCCGCTAGGCGTCGTAACGTCTACCCAGAAGGTCCACCTGTCACCGTACTCGCCAATCGCTGTTGGAGGAATAAAATTACTCCAGAAGACTATGATCACTTCTTGATTGACGCCTACGAGTTCAGGTGCGACAGCTATGTACGTCCAAGTCGGAATGGGAGAAGGCCAATCTTTGGCACTAGCTAAAGGTAAAGCAACAAGCGCAACTGCCATCATAAGTAACAAAGCAATAGCAACAGCTGTAGTTTTGCTCTTCATAATGTTCATTCTCTTTTCTCCTATAATTTATTTGCGCAAGTGTTAAGGTAACAAAATAGGGCTTATAAGGTTTTTCTAAAATGGAGATTATTACTCAGAGCCAAATATATCAGCATAAGAGTCTGTCATGCCTCATATTCATGATTGCAATTGTCTAGTTTTCCATTCTTATCTACGCATTTAACTTTTATCCGTGTGTAGAAAAAAGAGTTAACACGCCAAGTTTTCATGTACAATGGCAAAATTGCTAAGTCCTTGTGAACTGTCGTTGTTCAGTTCAGCATTTTGCGGCGTGTGCTAATGCCACATAAAAAGATTCTATTCTCGAATTTTACGTTAAGACAAGATACCTATGAGAAATATTTGCATGAAAAATTTGTAATATTACTTTTTAGCTACCCAAAAACTCATTTCAGGTTTGCAAATATGCTTGTATATGTAAAAAATCGGATTGAAAACCCATGTTCCGTTAAGGTGATAGTCTATTCTTGTGAAATAATCAAAGCTCTTCTCAAATATGTCTTCTATTTTCCCATGATCTAAAGGATGTTCTTTCTTGTGCCAATAATCAGAAAAAGTATAATCGAGAGGAGGAATATTTACACCCATAATCTGGAAGTACAAGGTGTTAAGTATCGGGTTAGAATGTAAATAAAAATCTTTAACCAAGTTCGCTACGATGTGTGATTCGCTCTTCCAATAAAATGGAGATGCCTCATGATCTATATACATCACGCCTCCTTTTTTTAAAGAAGCGGAGAGTCTTTGGATTGCTCCCAAGTAATCTGGTAGATGGTGAAGCACAGAATAACAGGTTATTAAGTCAAATTCATCTCTATCAAAACTCACATCTTCTATAGGCGAGTTAATAACAATCAATTTTTTGGCTTCTATCCAAGTTTTATACTTCTTTTTCAAAATCGCACACATTTCTTCAGATATATCTATTGCAGTTACATTGTAGTTCATGTGAAGAAGTTTACCGGTTAAATTTCCAGTACCTGCCCCAAAATCAAGAGCCTTTTTTTGATTATCCGTTATGAAATTGTCTAAGATCTTTAATGTAGAGGTTATTCTTTCCTGCTCTTGCTTGCTATATACTTCTGGGTGAAGCAGCTCATAATATTCTGCCTCAAACCGATGGACTGCAATGTTTGCCTCATGAATTTTGTCTTGAAAATTTTCATCCATAAATAAGTCCCTTTTAGCCCTCATTCTTTTTCGATTTCAAAGCTTTCATTACGATTGAAACTTATGTAGCTTTTCATTAATATACAATTATGACAACAATCAAAAATCAAATGCATGCCTTTTCACACTACACAGCTGGATTTTATTAAGCGTATAGCGCTATCACTGCAAACCAAAATTTGGAACATGCAATAAATTAACAATATCTGAATGGATTTGGAAAACGTGTTTTGCTAGCAACAATCAGTTTTTCAATCGCGGTTGGGAAACAGTCAGTTCAGCAGAGCCAAAAGGAGTTTAGTCAATTGTGCTGTTCCAAAAGTAGATTTTAGAGTATCTATCTGTGAAATTAAATTGAGAATTATCATAAACTATGTCCAGCCTCAGATCATATTTCGCGATAAGATTAGTCATTTTATCCCAGATGATAGGAGACAAATCATCCGGGGACCAAAAACCCCAAATCTTGTCATCAGGATTTCGCATGCCCCAGCCATAATCCTTAGGAAGCACAAAAGCCACCTGAGCGTCAACTTTCCCATATGCCTCTCTGGGGATGTCATGGATGTAATTCCAGAAGAGCTTCATAGCTGTAAAGTGTTCTTCGGCTAAAATGCCGTACTGGTTTGTCTCGGGGTATTTGGGATAATTAAATATTAAAACGTATTTTGCTCCTGCACGGTAGGCTGTAATCATATCCTTAAGCAGTTCTGTTCCATTCCCCAAATAAGGTGGTTTACGATAAGTCCACGTAATTATGGCTCCCCAGTGCTTATCTTGCGCATTTGCTGCGCCTCTACAGAGAGCTATATGTTGAGCTCTGCTATTATTCCAGCCCAACTCCGCAAAAACGGTGTCGTATCCAGCCAAGTAATCAAACCAATACAGCGCATTATCTGAGGTAAACACGGGCATAGGACTATTTATTGAATCAGGTATGCTGCTATTTATTGCGTGCTGCATGCTACCGCTACGTGTTATACCCCTTACAAATCGATTTGCCGCGTCGCCGTAGTCCGAAAGATTTGTGAAAGCAGTTATGTTTCTTCCTGAAAACGTCATCATGTTTCCGCCCCAATATCCACTATCAATTTGTTTCCCGCCAGGCTCGTCATACAGGTAAATACCTAGAAACTTGTCTCCCCACCGCTCCCTCGCGTTGTTAAGCCATGGCATGTGCCAAGGAGAAACACCATAATGACCCCAAGTACTGGAGTTGTAAATGTTACCGAATTGAAATGTGTAGTTGTAAAAGATGAAATTAAAGTATACTATTACGTGTAAGTTGGCGTCTACGGCGTAATCACAAATTTCGTTAAGAGCCGATTCATTCGTACTAATATCCCATGAATTCACCACAAAAACATTCGTAAACCCCTTCACCCTATCAATCAACAACTTAGCCTCACAGGTCGTGTTTCCCCCATACGTAACCCCGAAAAAGAAATCACCATCAGAAGCTTCACTTACAGCTGTGTAGTGAACAAAACCTATAGTTAAGAAACAGGCAGATAACATCAACACACTGAGAAACAGCGAAAAGGCTGACTTCATTCAACTCAACTAGCCATTACATTAAAGTTACCTAAATAAATCCTTAACGCATCAATTAGTTACTATTTATAAACTGCTTAAAAGTTAGATTTTCCAAGTTAATAGAGTAACCATGCTACAAAATCTTCGACAGACGTTGCATGCTGCAGACAAAGACAAGCTGCCTAAACAAGCCTTAATTAATTAACAACAATCAATTAGCGATGTTACCTCTCAAGAAACTCGGAAACTCTAATGTTGAGCATAATGAAATAAAAATGCCTTTCATTTTCTTTTTCGTTTTATGTAAGCGTATCCAAGTGATACAACGACTATTATTACTATGGCTATTATCACAGCATAAATCCACTCAGGAGGCAGGAAGATTTCAGACGCGGGCGCTGTCACTTCCATCAAAACATGGTCACTATAAGCAGAGGTGTAGTATCCTTTGTCTGACTGCCACTGAGCAGCAACACTCCAATTGCCGACGACGTCGGGGGTGTAGGTAAAGTTGAAGCGTCCTTTTTCAGAGGTTGTAACTTGTATGTCGCTCACTGCACCGTCAGGTTTAACCAAAGTTAACGTTATTGATGCATTAGCCATTTCGGGAGTAAGTCGACCAAAACCAGCCACTGATTCACCCAAGACTACGTTAGGCTCAGTTAATTCAACAGTGACGCTACTGGTTATTGCCGGATAGCCAGCGAGGCAGTAGACGTTCCAGTCGTTATTTCCCGCATATAACCTTCCTTCGTAAATGGTTGGGGCGGACCAGCTGTTGGAACTGGTGCCAAAATACCCGAGTTTCTCGCCGTTTGTGGCGTTAAGGGCGTATATTGAACGCATATCGGTTACGACGTATAGTTTATCGTCGGCGTAAGAAGGCGAAACATAAAGTTCTTCTCCTAGGTAAGTTGCCCAGATAGGACGACCGTTTTTAGCGTTGACGCACACTATGGAGAATTTGTCGATTAAGAAAAGCATCCCGTCCTTGTAGATTGTAGAGCAAATTATAAACTCCAATGCAGTCTCGTCTCTGTATGTCCATTCGATGTTACCAGTCGCCGCGTTTATCCCGTAATACTCCTGTGTGTTGGAGGATGCGAAGACCATACCGTCTCCGACTGTTGGAGAAGCATGTATATCTGTGCCCCCCATGAATGTCATCTGATATGGAAGCGTCTTTTTCCAGATAAGACTCCCATTGTTGGCGTCCAGCTTGTAAAGGGCACCTGAGTCTGGCTCTTGTGAAATAATGTAAACTGCACCGTCGACGACGGCTGGAGATGATGTGATATACCCTTCGGTCTTGTACGTCCAATCGACATTGCCGTTGTCAGCATCTAGGCAGTATACATTGGTGTCCAGCGATCCCACGTAGACCCTGCCTCCGACTACGGTGGGAGAGGAACGCAGTATCACCGCAGAGGCAAAATTGGCTGGAATGTAGCCGCCGGCGTATTTCTCCCAGATGAGGCTACCATTGTAAGCGTCAAGACAGTATACGTTCCCGTCGTCAGGTCCTACATAGACTTTACCATCAACTACCGCGGGCGAAGATTCAATTCGGTCGCTAGTGTTAAACTTCCAGATGAGGCTGCCGCTCCGCGCGTCGAGACAGTAGATGTTCTTGTCCTGCGACCCCACGTAGACTCTTCCTTCCACTATGCTTGGTGAGGAGGTAACTGCTCCATTAGTTGTGAAATTCCACCTTAAAGTCAAATTTTCTGGACCGGACTGACCGATGGCAGAGTGGGCGGGGTCATGGCGCCACATAGGCCATGACGTAGTACCTATAGCCCATACTTGATTATCTGTTGAGTATTCTTCCCCTGATTCTGAGTCAACCATCGTTGTCACATAGCCAGGAATTAGGTATAAGTTGCCATAAGCAACGGCGACCGACTCTCTCGGAGCAAAAGCTTCTATTGGAAGCTTCCATAAGGGCTGCCCGGTGTAAGCGTCGAGGCATGCAAACTCAGATTCGCTTGTGTAGTTAGCATAAGACGCTGTTTGACCTGTTGTAGCGTAGATTTTGCCATCAGCAACTGTGGGATTTCCTGGAAACATTAAGGGACCTGGTCCTTTGTACTTCCACACTACATTGCCTGTGTTTACATCGAGAGCGTAAAGATGCCCATCCATGTTGAGCTCGTAGACCATTCCATACGCAACTGCGGAGCCAGCACAGAAATATCCATTTTCGGTATGGGGGTTGAACGTCCACAGAGTTTCTCCAGTGGTTGCGTTGAAGCAATACATCGTGTTGTCATGAGAACCACCCCTAAAGAACCTACCTTGGTAATAGGAACCGGAGAAAACCATTGAACACTTTGTTTCTGTATCCCACAGAACTTCGCCTGTTTTGGCGTCAAGCGCCATTTGATGAGGCTCATTTGAGCCAGGAAACACCTTACCATCGCCGTACTGTACTCCAGAACCGGCTACGCCGCTTCCAGAAACATAGGTCTCCCATGCCAGCGTCGGAGGAATTGAAGGATCAGAGAAGTTCCAAGCTTGAACATAAGAATTGACCTTAGTAAAAAACATTTTTTCCTCTGGACTATAAACATTAGCGGAAAAAAGAGGGTTCGGATTGGCAGAGAAGTCTACACTGGTCCATAAGATACTCCCAGTTTCCGAGACAAGACAGCTATTCCCGACAACCATATGAGTATTATCGATTTTGTATACTGCTGGCCACGGTCCAGGATCGGGCACTGTGGCGTTCCAAACGATACTTCCTGTTTTCCTATCTAGGGCAAAAACTGTCGTTTTCGTTGTGACAAAAACTTTGCCGTTAAATGCTGAGACGTAACTCTGTATGCCAGTTATGTTCGTTTTCCACAAGAAATCTGGCGCTTCTGGCGCGGGTCCTGCTGAGAAACGCGTAAAAGAAGAGTCGCCTTGAAGCTGCGGCCACTCATACTGGAGCAAAGCGTCATATTCAGATGCGTCGTTGACATAATCTGTGCGCTCAGCAAATTTTATGAGCGCCAAAGCAGCCGAAATGGCCAAAACCAGAAATAGGAAGGCGCCAAATGCTTTAATAGGCTTCGGAATTCTCATCCTTTTCACTTCAAAGGTTTATTTCGGTACGGTGAAAGCCGTAGCCACTTAAACTATCGTTAAGGCTTGTAATGCTCTATCTTAATCTACCGAACGGCACAAATTTAAAGTTTCCATTACTTGCTTTGAATGGAAGAAAACCCAACAAGGTAGAAAAAGAAATGACTACCGTCTTCAAAACAGACTTAATATCTCCCAATAGCATGCGAAAGTTGTCTTTTTTTGAAAATTTTTCTTCCAACGAAAAGTTTTGCGATGAAGGTAGTTTCTCTATGATTTTTCCGCAAGCGGTCTGAAGGACCCATTAGTCTAACAAATTATTTTGCGTTTACAGTTAAGTTATTATTTAAGTGAACTTATCTTTTATGAACAAATCCATCACGTGATCAAGGGAGAGACTGCAAGTGATTTTGTTGATGACTACTGCCCCGCCTTTAAAGTCACCTTGGGGCGTGCCAGCAAGGCTTCCCCCGTTAGGATTAGCTTATGTTGCGGCGGCTCTCGAGAAAGCGGGCTTCCAAGTGAACATGCTTGACAATTATCAGCTTAATAATCCAATGGATTATGTCAAACAGGAAATTGAAAGACTTAACCCAGAAATAATAGGTATAACTTGCAGCTCTGTAACCTATCAAAGATGCGTTGAAACAGCAAAGGTTGCTAAAGAATTGCTGCCATCCTGCAAAGTGGTAGTCGGAGGGTGGCACCCTTCGTACTTGCCTGATAGCATGTTGCAGCATCCAGAGATAGACTATGTTGTCATGGGAGAAGGCGAAGAGGCTATGGTGAAACTTGCTACCCTCATCACAAAAGGTAATGACGAGCAAGCAATCGCAACGATTCCAGGCATCGCTTGCAGATATAAAGGTAAAACCATTAAAAACCCTCCGAAAGTTATTAGCAACATAGATCAGATTCCTTACCCAGCTAGGCACCTACTGCCGATGAGTCTATACGACAGAAAGATTGGATATTTGAAAGCCACACCTGCGGATGTTGTCAATGTCATAAGAGGCTGTCCTTATGATTGCAGCTACTGCGAGACCAAGAAGTTGTGGGGACCAAAATGCCGAGCCTTCAGCCCATCGAGAGTGGTTGAAGAACTTGAGTACATGGTCAAAAACTATGGTTCAAAAGGCATCTATTTCATAGGTGACAACTTCACTATTAACAAAAAGCATACAATAGAACTATGTAATCTCATGAAGCAGCATAAACTGGATATCGAATGGGTATGTGATACTAGAGTTGACTTAATCTCGAGCGATCTGCTGAAGGAAATGAAAGACGCTGGATGCAGCAGCATATTTTTCGGAGTTCAATCTGGTTCCCCCCGCATTCTAAAAAAACTCAACATCAACCTTACTATTGAGCAAATTGTACAGGGGTTTAAGCTTTGTAGGGAACAAGGAATACAAATCGCCTGTTCTTTCATGCTGGGAATACCTGGAGAAACGAAAGAGGACATGGAAGCGACATACAAATTTGCCAAGAAATTAGATCCGGACTGGTGCCAGTTTAACGTCTTTATAGCGTGTCCAGACAGCGGCCTGTACCAAGAGGTATTGCAGAAAAAGCTCTATGATCGCATGGAAGGGTTCTTGGCTTACGTCAAAACCGAAGACTTTGACTACGAATCGGTGATGGAGATTCAAAAGCGCTATCAAAATGGCTTCTATATGTCTCCGAGAAGGATACTTCGAAGAATCAGACGAGAGGGCTTGCTTAGTGTCTTGAGAAAGGGCTTTAACGTGGGACTCGCATAGCAAGCCAGAGCGTGGTTTAATATGGCAAAGTATTTTTTGCCCATTTCTTTAAAATCTGTTTCTGAAGAACTGAGGCCATTATCAAAAAGTTTATACTTTTTCAGGGAAAAATAAGGAAAGGAATCTGCATGAATGACAGAGAATCTCTCGTTAAAGTGGGGCTTTTCATAGTTCTTTTTTCTTGGTTACTTTTTACAGTCTACTGGTTTTTTAAAGGACTCAGCTGGATTCCACAAGCGGTCAATTATACGCTTTTAATTGACTTTCTCACGGAAGGTGCAGGAACATTAGGATTTATCTTACGAGTTGGCGCCGTTACTCTAGCTATATTGGCTTTAGCCAATTTCTTGAAGGGGAAAGAGATTTCAAAAATTATGAGACTCATCAGCTTTGCAGTGGTTTTGGAGGCATTATATTTCTTGTGTTTCACTCCTTCGGCGATTTTAGGTTTCCAAGCCGGACTCGGATTGACAGGAGGGCATACTTTGATCGGTGGAGAGGCCGGAGGACTTTGGTTCTTTATCGAGACCGCAATACCTACCCTAGTGGAGGCAATAATCATGCCCATCTCGTTGCTTAAGCTCAGGTCGAAGTTAACTCCTGATGCAAAGTTTAATAAGGAAACTTTTAAGTGGGTTAGCGTTGTGGGGGTGTGTTATTTTATTGTTTTCTGGCTTACCTACTTGACGCAGTGGATTGCATCATTCATCCAGCCTGAAAGTTACGCTTCCCTTTATCCTGGCTACGGATTGAGTTACATTCTAGAATATCCTCTGAACATGTTCACCTTTATCCTAACAGCAGTCGGGTTGCCTTTACTCGCAGCCTTCTTTCTTTATTCCACTCTGCCTGCAATGCAAGACCCAGCCGCGGGAATAGATCTGCAAAGATTGGGAGTAACTCTCACGCTTTTAGGAGGGTACTTTATCACCATAATCTCACTATTCAGGATTTTTGGGTACGTGGGAGGACCCTCGATCTGGATCGTGTTCTTCATGTTTAATAATGCTGACCTCTGGTGTGTTACTTTGCCAGCTCTAGGCATACCTCTAATTCTGTTAAAGAAACGCATGGAAAAGTAGCCTTAAGAGGGGTAATCTTCAGATAATACTGTTAAGCAATTGTTACTAAGCAATTTTTCCCAGTTCTAGAGAAAGTTAATTAGTCTACTGATTTTTAGTTTAGGATTGAATGGGTGCCATTAGCACGCGGTGACATTGTTGAGTGATGGTGTAAAGAAAACGGAGAAGGCGGGTCGAAAAGCTAAGATTGCGCTGGTTATTCCGCCATCGATGGAGATAGAACAAATTTGGTGCCCCAATTTACCGATTGGTTTAGCCTATTTGGCGGCTGTCCTTGAGAAAAACGGGCATGAATTAACAGTGTTTGATTGCCCAGCGCTAGGAATAGACCATAAGAATTTAGCAGCCAAGATCGCCTCCTTTGAGCCCGACGTCGTTGGCATTACCTCTGTGACTCCCACAATTAAATCCGCACTTTTAGCAGCACATGACGCAAAAGAAACCTATCCAAACGCCGCTGTTGTTTTAGGGGGACCTCACCCCACGTTTTTGGATAGGCAAATTCTCAGCGAACAGCCAGATGTTGACGTAGTGGTTAGAGGCGAGGGCGAAGAGACTATAATTGAGCTGTTGCCGAGACTGGTTGGTTCTGGCGACCTTCAATCCGTTTTGGGGATTTCTTTTAGAAAGAACGGACATGTAATTCGCACGCCAGACAGACCGTTCATTCAAAACCTTGATGAACTGCCGCGTCCGGCATATCAGTATTTCACGTTAAAGAAGTACCAATTTTTTGGAAAAACGATACTTCCGATTTTAACAAGCAGAGGATGCCCTTTTCAGTGTTCCTATTGCGTTTCGTCTCGAATGGTTGGGAAAATGTTTAGAGCTAGGAAACCAATCAGTGTCGTTGACGAACTTGAGTGGTTAAGAGATGTGCATGGGGCTGGCGCCTTCAGTTTTTATGATGACGCTTTCACCTATGACGAGAGGAGGGCAATCAAGATTTGTGAGGAAATCCAAAAACGGAAAATTGGCATTCCGTGGGATTGTCAAACGAGGGTTGATCAAATTTCTGAAGAGGTTCTGGTTAAGATGAGGGATGCAGACTGCCAACTCGTCAGTTTCGGTGCTGAGTCAGGTTGCCAAAAAATATTGGACGCCGTAAATAAGAGGACGACTATTGAACAGAATGAAAAGGCGGTTAAGATGGCAAAGGAGGTCGGCATATCGGTCGCTGTGTCTGTAATTATTGGATATCCAGGCGAGACACCAGAAACGCTAAAACAAACATTTAACTTCATTCGAAGAACCGAACCGGACTATGTCTATTTGTGTGTGGCAACGCCCTATCCTGGCACTGCGCTTCGCAATACTTTGGAGAATTTGGGATGGAAAATGTCAACAGATTGGAGTCAATATGACTTGCAAACACCAGTGTATGAAAATCCGCTGCTGCCTGTGGATCTCGTTGAGACACGGAGAGACTTCTATAACCGTTTTTATTCTTGGTCATATATTTTGCGTCAATCTTTGAAAGGAACGTTTTACAGTAAAAATATGGCTCGGACTGCGCTAAATGATCGACTGTGGCGGATGAAACTGCCAAGGTGGATTTTCAGAAGTCTCAAAAAGGTGAGGTCTCAACCCAAGAGTCCACGAACTGTGTGAAGCGATAAATGGCAAGGTGGGATGGTGATGTGGGCGGATTTAGTTTTAATCGGTGCTAACGTTTTAACCATGGATAAGTCTCAGCCCTTTGCGAAGGCAATAGCCATAAAAGGCGACAGAATAGTTCAGGTCGGCACAAACGAGGAGATTGGCGAGTGGATTGGGAAAGACACGGAAATAATAAACCTAAATGGGAAAACAGTAGTTCCAGGTTTCATAGACACGCATATTCATGTTGCTGACTTTGGAAGACTCCTAACTTGGATCGACTTAAGCGACGTAGGCTCCATTAAGGAAATGCAAGAAAGCCTTAGCAGATGTAAACAGAAAACGCCTAAGGGAAAATGGATAATAGGTCGCGGCTGGGGCAAAAAGCGTTTTGCCGAGAAACGTCTTCCCACGCGCTTTGATCTGGACTTGGTTTCGCCTGATAATCCAGTGATCTTTTATCACCATTATGGGCAACTATGCGTCGTAAACAGTAAGGCCTTAGAATTGGCTGGCGTTGCAAAGGCGGTCCGTGCACCGTCAGCTGGCTTGATTGACAGGGATCAGAAGACGGGTGAACCCACGGGCGTTTTGCGGGAGAACGCCACGAACCTATTGTGGAAGGCAATTCCTGAACCTAGTGAGGAAGAGTTGTTGGACGCGGCTGGCTTGGCGTGTGAAAAAATCGTGGAAGCTGGTGTGACCAGCGTGCACTGGATCGTCTTATCTCCAATTGAGATTTCGATAATCCAGAAGCTTCATGAGCAACACAGGCTGCCTGTGAGGGTTTACGTGATAGTTCCAGCGAATCTTTTGGACAAAATAGCAGGCTTAAAGTCAAGCGATGCTTTAGCCTTGAAGGTTGGGGGCGGGCTGATCTTTGCAGACGGCTATTTAGCCGCTAGAACTGCAGCACTGTTTCAGCCCTACAGTGATGATGCTGGATCAAGCGGCAAGCTGCTCTGTACGCAAGAGGAAATGAACACGGCAGCCATAAAAATCGTTAAGGCTGGTCTCCAGCTGGTGATACATGCTGTGGGCGACAAGGCTGTGGACGCTGCGCTAACTACAATAGAAATGTCAGGGAAAGGCCATCGCAATCGCATGGAACAAGCTGCAGTTGTTAAAGAGAGGCTAGTTCAACGCCTGAAAAAGCAGAAGGTGATTGTTTCCGTGCAGCCTTGTGTTGTTGCCTCCGAATTTTCAGTTTGGTCCGCTATTGAACATTTAGGCTCCGAAAGGGCTAAGTGGCTTTTTCCAGTAAAAACTTTGCTTCGGAAAGGAGTGCGGGTGGTCGGCGGCTCGGACTGCCCCATGGAACCGTTAAGCCCTCTGTTGGGCATGCAAACTGCTGTGACTAGAGAGTTCTTTCTTGAACAACGGATTGGTATCCTCGAGGCTCTGCGAATGTATACTGTTGACGCTGCGTACTCGTCGAATGAGGAAAACATAAAGGGGTCGATTGAAAAGGGCAAACTAGCCGACCTTACAGTTCTCTCTGATGACCCAAGGAATGTTTCGCCTAACGAGATCGAGAACATCACGGTGGAAATGACCCTTGTGGGTGGAAGAGTAGTTTATCCCAAACCCTGAACCATCGCTTCACTCTGCATTTCAGTATTATCCCAAACCCAAACACACACTCAACCCCTCTCTAAAAACAAAACAAAAATAAAAACACACACGCACAAGCCTTCCGCTTACCGCTTGCGTTTCTTGAAGTAGACAAGCAGGCCAGCAATCACCGCCACAACCACAACGGCGACAACTGCAACAACTAACAACGTTGGGAAAGGCTTTGCCTTGGACATGGCGAAGACTATCATTTCTGAGGAACCTATGTTGCCAGCCATGTCAATGGCGAAAAGTGTAAAGTTGTGGCTGCCATAATTCAAGTTGACAAGAGTCATATTTCCTTCAATTGTAACAGATGCTTGACCATCTAAAACATAGAATATCTGTGAAACGGATTCGTTTAGCGTGAAGTCTAAAGGAATCTCGCTCGTGTAGTAGGTCTTGTTCTCTGGCGATAAAATGGTGATTGCGGGTGGTGTCACATTGTAAGAGGGGTCAGGCGTCCCATAACCGATAGGAGAATACTGCTCGTTCACGCTGCTCGGCGCGAAATTCCCCGGAAAGTTGTACGTGTGACCTCCAACAACGTAAAACGTGTCGTTTACAATGGCTACGCCGAAATCGTAACGGTCAGTAGGGCTGTCAGCGCCATATGCCCAGTTGTCATTCTTCGGATTGTAAACTCGAACGAAGTCAGGATTTTCACCTTGTTTGAGATTAGCTATCTCTCCAAAAACGTAGACCCGCTTGGGAGCCAGCGCTCCAGTTGTGGCGCCTGCCGCGCCGCCACCCTGGCTCGAAGGTGGGGGCGAGCCTTCACTCCATTTGTCAGTTTCAGCGTTGTAGATGAAGTTTAGGTTAGAATCTAACCTTGCTGAAAGCCCGCCTATCACGTATATTTTCCCGTCAAGTACCGCAGAGGCGTATCCGTTAAACGCTGCAGCGGGCACTGGCGCTTTAGTAGTCCATGAATCAGTTGCAGGGTCATAAACGTAGTTCGTGCCAGAATAGTCCATCACATAGATTTTGCCGTACGCAACGTTTGCGACAAGCCAGCCAGTCGCCTTGGGCATGGGCGCTTTTGTCTCCCATGTGTCAGTTGCGGGATCATAGACTTCGTTTGCTGCAGTGTAACCACCATTAGGGTCTCCAGCCACGTTTCTCCCACCTATGCAATAAACCTTGTTCTGATAAACCGCAGCAGCGAAAGCCATTCTCGGCGTAGGCATCGAAGCTTTGTAAGTCCACTTGTCTTCCGCTGGGTCGTATTCTTCATTAGTTCCTACAAACCCGCCAAGACCTATGTCGCCATAAACGGCGGAGGGAGGTATGCTAGGTCCAAAACCGCTCGCCGTAGAGCCTCCGATAGCATAGATTTTTCCATTCACTGCAGCAACTCCCAATACGCTTCTTGCCTGATGCATCGGCGCCTTCGAAGTCCAAGAGTTCTCGACTGGAATAGCCGCAGATATAGGTTTAGCCGCCATAATAAATGATAATGTTAGGAAGACGAGAACAAGCAGCGAGGCGAGGCTTTTTCTCATGCTTTTTCCCCAGACTCTTTTCTGCGTTTCCTGAAGTACACCAGAAGACCTGAGCCAATAACAGCTACTGATGCTATGGGAGCTATGACCAATGTTGCTGGGAACGGAATGTCTACGCTGAAGTAGATTGTTTCGGATCCTCCGAAGTGCCCAGCCAAGTCTGTAGCATAAACCGTTATATTATGTTCCCCAGCAGACAAGCCAGTCAAAGTAGCATTTCCCGAAATCGTCACGTTGTCCTGTCCATCCAGAACATACGAGAGTTTGGAAACTGAATCGTTAACCGCAATATCCAACGGGACATCAGGCGTGTTGTAAGTCTTGTTCTGTATAGAGAGGATTGAAACTTTTGGAGGAGTAACATCAATAGTGAATTTAATTCTTGAAGAACCAGTTATTTTAAAACTTAAGTAATAATGATATATCGTGGCGCTGGGGGCAACCACTTCGCGAGTGTAAACGCGCCCATTTTGTACAGCATAAACATTTAACAAATGTGTTCCCTCGGGCACGTCTGTTATGTTAATGCAGTAATTATTTGCTGTCTTAGGCTTAACTTCTATGTTGCTTGACTGCCAACTTGGTCGATAGTATATCCTGGAGATATATGGAAAGGCAACACTTATGTTGAAAATGAGAGAAAAATTGCTTGAAGCATAAACTGTATCGTTCTTCGGAGAAAAGATTGACACCGTCGGCGGTATGGTGCCTTCAGGCGGAGATACTTCTCCCTCTTGCCTAAACTCATGGGTATATGGATTAGCCCTTCCCAAGTTAACAAATTGTGTTGCACCTACCGCTGACAGCAGAAGCACTGAGATGAAAGCTGCCTTTAACTGCGTCTTCTTTTCCACAGGTAATCCCTGCTTAATACTGGGCTTTTTCGCGATAAAAGCGTTTTTATCAAGGTTTCTTGACTAAACAAGCCCGCAGACAAGATTTTTAGTCAAGGTTTCTTGACAAACAAAAATTCCAGTTAGTCAAGGTTTCTTGACCAACCAGCATATTTGCCGCCTAATAGTAGTTCTATGCAGAAGCCTTTAGAGGGGTCTACCCGCGCAGCCTCGGCTCAGCGCTATACATAGTTCCTTTATATAAGGGGGGTATAGACAAAAATCACACACCAGCGCAGCAAAAGCTCAGCCAATCGATACAGATAAATTTTCCACTCTCAGAAGTGTAACTATCTAGCACTTGGTGATCTGCATAATCGCTGTGTTAATCGCTGTTACCGTCCTCATATTGGCTATAGCATTAGATCTGCTTCTCGGCGATCCATCCCCAAACAACCCAGAGAAAACCGCGTTCAAGCTGCACCCAACCGTGCTTATGGGCAAGCTAACCAAGGCGTTAGAACCGCACTTCAAAAACCCCGACCCAAAAATAGCCAAGCTAAACGGCGTTCTTTTGGCTTTAACAGTAATCATCGCATTCACGGTTCCCGTCTACTTTGGGCTATGGGCAATCTACACGCTGCTCAGCGTCATAGTCTACGCATTTTTCGCCATCATACTCTTAAAATTAACCATCTGCATAAAACTCGAAACCGACTGGGCTAAAGCCGCAGCCAAAGCCATCGAGTCAGAAGACATGGTTGAAGCCAAAAAATACTCGCATTTCTCACGAAGAGACCTCACAGACCTGACTGGACCACAAATCAGCTCCGCAGTCATAGAATCCATGGCGGAAAACCTAATCGACTTTAAGCTCTCACCCATACTCTCATACGCGTTCTTCGGAGTTTCAGGCGCAATCGCCTTCAGAGCCATCAACACCCTCGACGGCATGGTCGGCTTCAAAGACGCCGAACACTTGCACACCGGCTGGTTCAGCGCAAACCTAGACACAGTCATCAACTACGTTCCAGCCAGATTCACCGCTGCTCTCGTAGTCTTAGCCTCAGCCATATTGGGCGAAGACTACAAAAACGCATGGGCAATCGCCAAAAGAGACCACGCCAAAACGCCCAGCAGAAATCACGGTTGGCCTATGGCAGCCATGGCTGGTGCATTACGGGTACAATTGGAAAAACCGGGTCAATATATCCTCGGAGAGCCAACTGAAACTCTTTCTTCACATAAAATATTGCTTGCATTAAAAATCCGCAACATGACCATGATCCTATGTATACTTTTAAGCCTTCCCATCATCTTACTAATAAGATTGTACTTCTTCCCCTACTAATTAAAATCGCCGTTTTCGATTCTCTCTGTGCAAAACGTATTAATCACAGCATGAAACAATAAACTTGTCAAGAGATGCCCCATAAAATGGCTAGGACAGCTTTCCAGCAAAAAAACACGTCCTTTTCACAAAGTGCACAACGCAGGGAACAAAAATGCGCATTTGCTTGATTAATCCACCTCGAATTCAACCGAAATTATGGGGAAAACCAAGCATACTTCAACCCATAGAAATAGCATATGCAGCAGCCGTGCTCGAGAAAGAACACGAAGTAAAAATAATTGACTCTGCCAACGAAGGTTGGAACAATCTAAAAGAAATAGATGCAACTAAATACCGCCAAGGATTAAAAAAAGAAGAGATAACAGCTAGGATCAAACAGTGGGCACCAGACGCCGTAAATATAAACATCCCATTTTCCGGATGGTGGAAACCCGCATACGAAGTAGCATCAATTGTAAAAAACATTGACAAAGAAATCATCACCATCCTGAGCGGATTAGATCCCTCTGCGAGACCCACAGAATGCCTCAGCTACCCCAACACCGACTATGTCATAATAGGAGAAGCAGAACACACCATTGAAGAATTAGTCAAAGAACTGGAAAAAGGAGCCACAAAAGACCTAAAAAAGATAAGAGGAATCGGCTACATCAAAAACCAAGAAATAATAATCACTCCCTCAAGACCCACAATTCAAAATTTAGATTCCCTGCCCTTTCCAGCAAGGCACCTACTTCCAATGCAAACATATTTTGACGCAATAAAAGAAATCCCCTTGCGAGGAGAAATAAGCAAACCATGGGCCACAATGGTCACAAGCAGAGGTTGCCCATTTAACTGCGTTTTTTGTTCCATTCACACAGTCATGGGACGTAAATGGCGCAGTAGAAGCCCAGAGAACGTGGTTGATGAATTAGAACAAATAATTAACACCTACCACATTAAGCAATTAGACTTCAGCGACGAAAACATGACATTAGACAAAAGAAGAATGGAAAACATCTGCGACCTAATAGTGAAAAGAGGATTAGACATTGAATGGTTCACCCCAAACGGCGTCAGAGCGGACACTCTTGACCAAGCACTCTTGAAGAAAATGAAAAAATCTGGCTGCAAGAAAATACGAATCGCCCCAGAGTCTGGCGTTCAACGTGTTGTCAACCAAGTAATCAAAAAGAACCTAGACTTAAAAACGGTAGAACAAGCCGTAGTCCTATGCAAAAAAGTCGGAATCAGAGTAGGATGCTTCTTTGTAATCGGGCTTATAGGCGAAACAAAAGAAGAAATAAAACAAACAATAAAGTTCGCTTATAAACTCAGAAAACTAGGCGCCGAAAGCTTCATTTTCAGCATAGCAACCCCAATCTATGGGACTGAACTCTACGAACAAGCGAGACGTGGCGGTTTCTTAAAGGAAGGCTTCAGCGATGAGGCTTTAGCTGCGGCTGAACCTCTCATTGAAACTCCAGAATTCACTGCAGACGATTTGCGTGAATTATGCGCGCTAGCCAATTTGGTGAATCCCACTTTCACCCGCAACAAGCTAATAAAAGCCATTCGAAACCCAAAAAAAGCACTAAAAGTGCTGTTAGGAAAGAAATGAAATAAACGCAAACCGCCTTCTCTTGTTTATAGTTTTGCTTAAAATGAAACAGCAGAAACTTTAATAATCGTTCTTTGCTCTAACCCCTCGAATGATGGATGTGGTTGTATGAAAGTTGTCGTCCACTGGAGCGGCGGCAAAGAATGTTGCTTGGCTTATCATAAGGTGATTGAGCAGGGTCATGATGTTGCCTATCTTCTTTCCTATATTTACAAACAGCCGTATGTTTTTCACAGTTTTCCACTTATGGCTTTGCAGTCCAAGGCTTTGGGAATTCCGCAGCTTAAGGTTAAGATTAAGAAATCGTATGAAGATATTCTCGCGGCGCTTGCTCGTCTTAAAAAAGAGCAAGGAATTGAAGGGTTCGTTACTGGAGACATCGTCGGCGCGGGCTGCGCGCAGATACATCAGACTTACTATGATGCCATGTGCGAACAGTTAGGCATGACATTGATAATGCCAAATGAGAATCCGTCCAAGGACACCTACCACGTTTTGAAAGAGGAGATAGCTGCAGGCATAAAGCCCATCATGAACTGCATAAACGTGGATTACCTTGGCGAAGAGTGGTTGGGTCGCGAACTCAATGAGGCTTCCATAAAAGAGTTGAAGGCGCTGGCTGACGAGCAGAATATTGACGTTTGCAGTGAAGATGGACGAGGCTTTCACACCATGGTTCTTGATGCACCACTCTTTAAGGAACGCCTTGAAATTGGCAAATTCAAAAAGAAAAAATACAAGGAAAAAGCGAAAAACTGGAAGAGAAACTGGCTCTACATGGACATAAAAGAAGCGTTTCTGAAGCCTAAAGAATAGCTGCACCTCGTTTTACGCCTCGTAATTCTGAAAAATAGTGTTTGCAAATGTTGCTACGCTGTTTGTTATGAGATTGTGTTCTGTTGTGCTCGGAAAAGACTATAGCCCCCTTATATAAAGCACGAATTTAGTTTGATTGTGGCTTTTTTTGGTTGTGAAAAGCTCCAATACGGATAGACTCCTCTATAGGTTTCTGCATTAATTGGCTATTAGGCTGCAAATATGCGGGTTTGTCAAGAAATCTTGACTAAAAAAAGCCCGTTTAGTCAATAAACCTTGACAAAAACCCTTTTACCGAAGAAACAGCCCGATATTAAACAGGGAATTAGAAGCAACGAAAAGAGATTTGGTGCTCATGAAAAGAACAGCAATAGCATTAACCCTCACATTGGCACTGTTAGTCTCAGTATTAGCTCCATTCCACTTGGTCAAAACAGCAAGTGCAGCAACGGTAATTGTTCCAACCGATTTTTCCACAATTCAAGAAGCTATCAACAACGCAAACGATGGAGACACTGTAATTGTCAAATCAGGAACGTATTATGAGAATGTGACTGCAAACAAACCAATCTTTCTAAAGGGGGAGAATCCGACATCATCAATTATCAAGGGAGGAATCAGAGTTACTGCCCAGAATGTTACAATTGACTCACTCACACTGGATGGGTCTGGAACATGGAGCGAACTAGGAAGATTCACCTATGGCGTGCAAGTCATAGGCAACCAGCATACAACGACTGCAGCCTCCATTAGCAACTGCATTATCACAGGATGGACGACTGCAATAGCGGTGGATGACTGTGACGGAAACAAACTCGTAAATAATACCTTTTCAAATACGAATGTTGGGATAGATTTAGGTGGCTCAGACAACATCGTCTCATACAATAATGTCCAAACATGGAGCGGCGGAATCCTTCTCGGAGGGCAGTACCTGTCCAATAACCTCATTTTCAGGAACATAATATCAGCAGAGGTAGGTGTTGCAGTCAACTTTTATAATTCCAATAACCATATTTTCGAAAACACTATTATCAGCTGTACTACTGGAGTCCATCTGGGAGCATATCCAGAAGGGTACGGTCCCTGTTCGGACAACAAGATTTTCCATAACAACTTCATCGACAACACTCAACAAGCCTATGTGGGTGAAGGCTCAACCAATGCGTGGGACAATGGATATCCCTCTGGAGGAAACTATTGGAGCGACAACAGCGGTATTGACGTAAAGAGTGGGCAAGACCAGACCGCTCCCGGAAGTGATGGCATTGCCGACGCACCTCGCGTAATTGACCCTGACAACATTGACAACTACCCATTAATAACTCCGTTCACAATTCCAAAAACCAGTTACAAAACGGTTGATTTCACAAGCAGCTTCAGAGATAACGATGGAAACTTGCTGTACGCTAGGCCTTCGTCTTTTAGGCTAATTTTTCCAAACGGCACAACTTCTCATCCGCTACAGGTAGGAACATATCAAATTCCAACTGGAATAACGGTACTGCATTCTGTTGTATGGCAGGGAACCGAGATAAAACCTGAAGAACCCTTCACCTTCGACTCACTTAACGGCAATCCCAATATAAAATGCAGAGTCTACAGTCTGACCATAGACCCGTTGTTCTACGACAACGATGGCGCCCCTGTCAAACCTACGTCGTGGACCATTAAGTTTCCAAACGGCACCACACAAACCGTTTCTTCAACGGTGACATACAATCAAACTCAGACTGGCTGGTATAGTATCATCAACATATTATTTAATGGAGTAAACATCAAAACCGATGAAGTCACCCAACTGACCTCCAATAAGATATGGACCCCAGAAAGCACAGCCTACATACCGCCAGTCCTACTCTATGATGTAGAATCCAACTCTATAATAACGGAGCTCGCCTTTAATGAGACAGAACAAGCAATAAGCTTCTTAGCCACAGGTCCAGAGGGAACAAGTGGTTACGCGATAATACGCATCGCAAGAACCCTCGCAGACAAACCTGAAGACATCACTGTCTATTTCGACGACAAACCCATTGAATACGCATTGGATTTAACAGAGTACGCATGGATTTTAACAATTAACTACACGCACAGCAGCCACAAAGTTGTCATAATACTCACAAAGCAAGCCCAACAATCAGAACCTTTCCCAACAACATTAGTCGCCACCACCGCGGTAGCCATTGCGGCAACAGCTAGTGGACTCGCCGCGGCGTACTATCTTCGTAAAAGGAAAAACAATAAGCACTTGACCCCACCATAAATCGAGCCAGATGGTTCAGTCTGAAACTAATCTGCTACTTAAGTCAGAGTAAAACTAACAAGTTTTGTGCAACATAAAGGTTAATAATCGTTCTGTGGTCTAACCATCTCGGTTGATAGGTGCGGTTAGATGAGAGTTGTCGTTCACTGGAGCGGAGGCAAAGACTGCTGCACAGCACTTCATAAGATAATTGAGCAGGGCCATGAGGTTGCACACCTCGTCACCTATGTTTACATGGAGCCCTACATTTTCCACAGTATACGAGTGGCTGAGCTACAATCTAAGGCGTTAGGAATTCCACACCTCAAGGTTAAGGTCGAAGGCGACCGGTTCAACGCCATCGTTGGGGCCCTAGCGCGTCTGAAAAAAGAGGAAGGGATTGAGGGCATCGTAACCGGCGACATCGACAACGTTCATCACAAGCGCACGTGGGATTATGCTTGCAAAAAGTTGGACATGAAATTGATAATGCCTTTATGGGATCGGCCTTTCTTCTCTCTCCTTCCCGGAGACCGCTACCGAAAACGTGTTTTGGACATAGAACTCTCATTAGGCATGAAGCCTATTATCAGCTGCATAGACCTTAATCATCTTGGTGAAGAGTGGTTTGGTCGCGAGTTTGATAGGAGCTGTGTTCAGGACATGAAGCCATTAGTTGGCCCGTGGGGAAAAGGAATAGATGCTGCAGGAGAACCTGGAGAGTTTCACACTACTGTGCTTGACGCGCCGCTGTTTAAGCAAGCCATCAAAATCACCAAATTCACTAAGGAAACTGAAGAGTTGGATTTTGGTGGGTCCCCGAACCGTATTGGAAATTTCCTCTACATGAATGTTGAAGAAGCTGTTCTAAAACCCAAAAAATCTACAAAGCCTTAAGCCAATTCTAATCAATCGTGCTATTCCAAAAATAAATTTGTGAATACTTTTCCTCGAAATTAAATTGTGGGTCATCGTAAATAATATCTAGTTTTAGACTGTACCTGCCCATCAGTTTGAGCATGTTCTCCCCGATTATCGGCGTTTTTTCGTCCTCTAGCCAAAAACCCCAAATGTTGTCCTCTATTAGATGTTCTGCTCGTCGTGTGCCCCATCCGTAGTCTTTCGGCAGAACAAGAGCCGCCTGCCCCTCTACTTTTCCATAGGTGTCTCTGGGGAAAGCCTGAACGTAATCCCAGAACAGCCTCATCGCCGTGAAATGCTCCTCCGCCAAAATGCCATACATGTTGTTCTCAGGATGCTTAGGATAATTGAACACGACGACGTATTTTGCTCCTGCACGGTAGGCTGTAAGCATCTCTTGGTATATTTCTGGCCCGCTTGCCAAGTATGGCGGCTTGTAATAGGTCCACGTGATAATCGCACCCCAATCTTTTCCTTGAACGTTTGCTGCACCACGACATAGGGCTATCTGCTGTATCGTGCTGATTTTCCAGCCTAACTCAACGAAAACTGTGTCGTAACCCGCCAAGTAGTCAAACCAGTAAAGCGCATAATCAGAAGTGAAAATCGGGAGGCTGACGTTCTTTACATTCTGCCAACTCAAGGCAGAAGGGATACTTGTTACAAATCGATTTGCTGCATCGCTGTAGTCTGAAGCATTTTCCATAGCCTCCTTAGCAAACCACCCTGTTTGCCATTGGCCCGTGTCTATTTGGTTTCCGCCAGGCTCATCGAAAAGGTAAATACCGAGGAATTGGTCTCCCCATCTTTCCTTAGCGGTATTCAGCCATGCGCGGAGCCATAGCCATGGCTCAACATCGTAAAATACATAATCAAAATATACTATCACGCTCATTCCAGCATCTACGGCGTATTCACAGATTTCAGTGAGGGCAGTTTCATTTTCGCTTATATCCCAAGAATTTACTACGAAAAGATTCGTGTACCCTTTCACTTTATCTATCAGAAGCTTTGCTTCGCTGGTAGTGGTTGAGCCGTATGTAACTCCGAAAAAGAATTTTTCTTTGGAAAACTCATTTTTAGTTTGGTAATAAACATAAACTATGGGTAAAAAGGCAACAGAAACCAACAATGCGATGAAAAAAATCAACCATGCTAACTTCATGGGCTCTCAACAATGCATATTATTCCATTGGAAACATAAATATCTTCTTTTAACTGTTGCATCATGACAGTTTTGAACTTTTTCGATGAACTTTTTAGCTGGGTTTAATTCGCCAAAATAGATTGTCAATGCTGTTGCATCCAACCTTCAACTGAGGAAATCCCGTTAGTAATTGATGAAAAATCTGTGATATAGAGTAGAGGCTAATTTTAGCCCCAAAATCCAAAAACACAGAGGCGCATAGGGCATCTACAAAATTCCCATAATCAAGTTACCTATTGAAAGTACAACGCTGATACATCTAGACCTGATTTGATTTTTCCAATTTTTTTATTCGTAGGCGCGGTATGAAGCCTGGAACCTTGCGTTTGTATTCTCGGAATTCTTCGCCGAACTGTTCCTCCATCTCCTCGTCCTCCTTTTTGGCGAGGCGCCAGTACAGCACTGCCAGCACGGGCCACATTATAAGCGTGATTATTGTTAGCCACATAACGTTCAAGCCTAGGGTGATTAGCAGGAATCCCAGGTACTGCGGGTGGCGGACGTACTTGTAGAGGCCTGTTGTTACGAGCTTGCCTTGGCTTCTGGCCTTGTGGATTTGTCTCCAGCCGAAGATGATTAGCAGTATGCCTATTCCCATGATTACTTTTGAGGCTGGGAAGACGTAAGAGTTGAAGAAGCGGTAAAACGGCTCTTCGCCCACCACGCCTGTCAGGAGGAACTCCAGTGAGAACATTTTGTCGTATCCGAAGACGCCTGCGAAGAGGTACATTGTTAGGGGGATGCCGTACATTTCCACGTACAGGGCAACTATGAAGGCGACGTAGACGCTGTTGGGTAGCCTCGTCATCTTCTTTTTGAAGGGGATGAACAGGATGAAGAGGGTGAGGAAAACCACGTTTATGGCGATTAGAACCCACTTGTCCCAGGTGCCGAAGCTAAAGCCGGTGAAGGTGGAGTAGTAGAGGAACACGGAGATTATTATCGTTACGACGATAAACAGGGCTACTTCCTTGAGTTTTCCCATTTTGTTTTGCACTCAGTTTTCTGCCTTAAAACGGAAGCGTCTCTGAGTTTTTCCTTATGGTTGCGCAGATATAACTTTTATGGCTGTTTTTCAGCAAAGACTTGATTTCCTCATTTTCTGCCTTTTGCTTTCTCTTCGCAAAATATCTCTAGCAATGTCTTCTATTTTTCACGTTTTTTCTGTTTTTACATAGTCCTTTCATTTGTCTTATAGCCATGAGAGAAAAATAAGGAGATGGACAGCAAGTGTCCGCCAATGGGTCTCTGGTTTGAAGAAAGTAGAGAAAGTCGCGATTAAGGAAGCGTAGAGATAGAGAAATACGTCAAAAATCATATATTTGGTATTGGAATTAAAATGGTTAATTGCGAAAAAGTGGAAGTAGATTGGAGAAGAAAACAGTTTCTGGAATAATGCTGACACTGCTGTTAACTAGCGTGTTGACGTTAGCATTTAACGTTCAACCCGTTAAATCCATGGGCGGGATTATTATTAGAGCTGATGGGGCAATTGATCCTCCAACGGTACCGATTCTACGTGACGGAGATGTCTACACGTTTACTGATAACATTTTTGATGAAATTGTGGTGGAGAGAAGCAACATAGTAGTGGATGGAAACGGATACACGCTTCAGGGTTCAGGAAGCGAAAGTGGATTCAATTTAGATGGCATAAACAATGTTACAATCCAAAACATAAACATCCAAAACTTTACAGCTGGCATCTCCCTCCATGATTCTTCTAATAACACTATTTCTGGAAACACAATAACAGACAACTATCATGGTCTCCGTTTCCATGGTTCTTCTGATAACACTATCTTTGGAAACAACATAACAAACACGTATCATGGCATCTTCCTCCATGGTTCTTCTAATAACACTTTCTCTGGAAACAACATAACAAACATCTACCTCAGGGGCATCGAACTCTATAGTTCTTCAGAATCTAACACTATCTCTGGAAACAACATGACAAACAGCTTCAGGGGATTCTGGCTCTCTGGTTCTTCTAATAACACTATTTCTGGAAACACAATAACAGACAATGACTACGAAGGTATCTCCTTCTATGGTTCTTCTAATAACACTATCTCTGGAAACACAATAACAAACAGCAACTACGATAGCATCTCCTTCTATGGTTCTTCTAATAACACTATCTCTGGAAACAACATAACAAACATCTACCATGGCATCCACCTCCATGCTTCTTCTAAATTTAATACTGTCTCTGGAAACACAATAACAAACAGCAACCGCGGCATCCACCTCCATGGTTCTTCAGAACTTAATACTATTTCTGGAAACACAATAACAGACAGCTATGATGGCATCTACCTCGATGGTTCTTCAGAACTCAATGCTGTCTCTGGAAACACAATAACGAACAGCAACCGCGGCATCTACCTCGATGGTTCTTCTAATAACACTATTTCTGAAAACACAATAACAGACAACTACGAAGGTATCTCCCTCTATGGTTCTTCTAACTTCAATATTATCTCTGGAAACACAATAAGCAGCAATGGCTACGATGGCATCTACATCTATCGTTCTTATGATAACATTATCTCTGGAAACACAATAACAGACAACTATCATGGCATCTACCTCGATGGTTCTTCTAATAACACTATTTCTGAAAACACAATAAGCAGCAATGGCTACGATGCCATCTCCCTCGATGATTCTTCTAACTTCAATATTATCTCTGAAAACACAATAAGCAGCAATGGCTACGATGCCATCTACATCTATGATTCTTCTAACTTTAACACTATCTCTAAAAACACCATAACAAACAATGGCTACGATGGCATCATCCTCTATTGTTCTTATGATAGCACTATCTCTGGAAACACCATAACAGACAACTTCAGGGGCATCTTTTTCTGGAATTCTTCTGATAGCACTATCTCTGGAAACACCATAACAGACAATGACTACGATGGCATCTGCGTCCATGGTTCTTCTGTCACTTTCTCTGGAAATACCATAACAGACAATGGCTACGACGGCATCGGCATCCATGGTGCTTATAGCACTATCTCTGGAAACACCATAACAGACAATGGCTACGACGGCATCCACCTCTATGATTCTGCTTATAACATGGTTTTTCACAACAACCTCATTAACAACCCACATCAAATTCGTCTATCGGACGCTAGTAGCACTTGGGATGATGGTTATCCTTCTGGCGGAAACTATTGGAGCGACTACACAGGAGTCGACGAATACTCCGGCTTAAATCAAGACGAGCCAGGCAGCGACGGCATAGGTGACACCCCATATATTATTGACGAGAACAATCAAGACAGTTATCCACTTATGGCACCTATTTATGTACTCGATGCAGGCACATGGGAGGGGACTCATTACTTCGTTGATGTGGTCAGCAACTCCATGGTTTCAGACTTCTACCTTAATCCTTCTGAGGGGTCTTTTCTGCGTTTTACTGTAACTGGTCCAGATGGCACATCAGCCTTCTGTAGAGTCACCGTTCCTAAAGGGCTTTTAGTGACTTCCAACGTTTGGACAGTTAAAGTAAATGATCAAACAGTCACACCAAACATCATGGAAGACGATGAGAACACATACCTCTACTTCACCTACAGCCACAGCACAAAAACAGTTGAAATAAGAGGGACAGGCGCAATCGCGTTTCCAACGTGGACCCTAATTTTACTCATACTCATCGTGCTTGCAGTTGCCATAGCCGTAGTCATCTACAAACGAAGACTATCCAAAACACCAATCTACTAGCAATTGCGCGCTAGGCTGTTTAGAAATTGGTGTAAAATGGTTTTTATTCTCCTTTCGGGATTTGAGGGCAGTTTCGTTTGTGCTTATATCCCAAGAATCTACAATGAAAAGATTCGTGTACTCTTTCACTTTATCTATCAGAAGCTTTGTTTCGCTGCTAGTGTTTGAGCCGTATGTAACTCCGAAAAAGAACTCTTCGTTAGAAGCCTCTTTTTCAATCAGGTATTGAACATAAGCTATAGGTAAAATAAAAACAGAAACCAATAGTGCGATTAAAAAAATTAGCCATGCTAACTTCAGGTCTCAACAACATAATTAGGTCGTTCGAAACATAAATATTTTATTTGAAATATCCCAGCGTAACAACATCAAAATTTTTGAATTCCACATTAATCAAGCGCTGCATATCGATGTGAAAATAGAGGCTATCGTATAACGTTCCTTTTTGAAGTTACCTAATTCCCAGCTTTAATTTTACAGCCCGTCGAAAATGCGCAAATATTGTGCGGATTATTGAGAAGCTCCAGAATCTTCCTTTACCTATCATGCTGAAAAAATACCCTAGACGGAGATAAAACCTCTGAAAAGCACGTTCGCGCATTTCCCTCAACTCTTGCGCCGTCATTGTTTCCATCTTAAACACAGGCGTCGCCGTATCAAACTTGTTGAAGTCAGTTGTCGTAAGCAAACCATCTTCTACAACATGCTCGTACAGGGGTGTTCCTGGGTAAGGCGTAGCAATGTAATAACCTACATCGTTAGGCTTAATTCTTTCTATGAACTTTATGGTCTCCCAAATGGTTTCCTTAGTTTCGCCAGGGAAACCTAGAACCACGTTCGCAACGGTCATCAACCCAACCTCTTTTGCCCACTTAAAGGCTTTAATCGTTTGCACGGTCGAGATTCCTTTCCTCATAGCATCTAAAACGTTCTGCGAACCTGACTCCACTCCAAACCACACTGCGAAGCAGCCTGCTTCTTTCATAGTACGGAGTAACTCTTTCGTAACCATGTCAACACGGGTTTCGCAGTCCCATTCTATTTTCATTTTTCGCTTTTTTATCTCCCTGCATATTTCCGCAGCCCTTTCTTGATCTACAGTGAATGCGTCATCATAGAATGTAAACTGGTGCGCACCGAAGGTTTTCTGAAGGTACTCCAGCTCGTCCACCACGTTTTTTGGGCTTCTCATTCGGAATCGTCGCCCGAACATTCTGACCGCCGTGCAAAAGTCACACCAGTAAATACAGCCGCGGCTGGTCATTAATGGAAATATTACAGTTCCGTGTTTTCGCAGTCGCTCAATAGGCCACAGATGATGAGCCGGGAAGGGAAGCTCGTCAAGATTCTCTATGTATGCTCTGTCTGGGTTCTTCACGATTTCTCCGTCTTTTCTGCAAGTTATGCCCAGCACATCGTGGTAATTCTTGCCTTCTTCTACCCTTTCAGCGAGCTCCAGCATCGTGTTTTCCCCCTCTTTCCTTACAGCAATGTCTAAGGATGAGCATTCTTGCAATGCTTTATCATCCCAAAACGAGACGTGAGAGCCCCCCAGAAGTGTTAAGCAGTTCGGCCAGACTTCTTTGGCTATTTTTGCTATTTGGAGCGCAGATTTATACGTGAGTGTAGTTGACGTTATTCCGACTATTTCGGGTTGACGCTTACGCTTACTGATTTCGCTTCTAAATTCTTCATATGTGAACCTGAGGGCTTGACAATCAATCACATCAATTTTATATTGATTCTTCTCTAAAACAGCAGCCAAATACCCCAAACCTAATGGAGTGAAGGGTGGATGCTGATGAGATCCGCTCGGGTAGGGCGGGTTTACAAGGGTCACATGTGTCCTCATTTTTCTTCCCTAAACGTTAGTACTTCCATAAATACATGAAGATGGGTGCCTAATATATTTTGCACGAAAAAGTGTCCGCACATATTAAGTAAATTTTCACGTATTTCCTGCAATAATAAAAACATGAGATGTTCCCTTCAAAGTAGCCTAAGATAGTCGAGGATTAATGTGAATGATAAGTTTTAATGACTCTGTTTCACCTAAGACTAGTAAGACTGCATTTTACTATTTACTATGGAAAATAACTGATTTTACGCATTCTCGTTAATTCAGATTATATATTGCTACTTTGGTAGCTTAAGAGTAAAAGGTGGAAATTCACATAATCTTTTTTAGGACGTGAGAATTCTATGGTAAATGATGAATTATCGAAGAAAGGCTGAGGGTGAATTTTAGTTTGGCAAACAAAGGTCCTTTGCTCATGACTTCTTGGAGGGCTACAGGAGCCTGCAATGCACAGTGCAGGTACTGCAATGTTGATGCAACAGGTGCGCCATCGCCTAGAGAATTAAGTACAAAGGAAGCTCTTCACTTGGTTGATGAGATTCACAGCTTCGGTGTCAAGTGGTTCGGCATAAAAGGCGGAGAACCCTTGTTGCGAAAGGACATATTTGAAATTGTGAGCTACGCGAAAAGCCTCGACCTCAACATTTGCTTACTGACTAATGGACATTTCGTTGATGGAAAAATCTACGATAACCTTGTTAAGAATGAGGTTTGGACATCGGTAAGCATAGATGGTCCAGAAGAGGTAAACGACCAGTTGAGAGGTAAAGGCTCATACAAGAAGGCGCTGGCAGCTATTCAAAAATTGTCGAAAGGGAAAATCCTGAATGGGGTGTCAGCAGCAATTACAGCTATCAACTATAAGCATCTTGATCACGTTGCCGAGTTAGCTGAAAAATATCATGCTAACTTCGTCTGGTTTAATCATCTGGTTCCGAGTGGAAGAGCAAAAGTAACAATGGAGTTAGCCCCGACTCCTGAGCAATACGAGTGGACTCTGAACCACCTATGGGATTTGACCCAAAAATATGAGGGAAAATTTGACGTCCATGTGCACTGTCCGCATTACGCGCGTGTCGTTAAACAAAGGAACCCTCCGAACTTTCAGGAGTGGTACGATCACAAATTTCACGGAAAATGCACTTATTTCGCTTTTGGCGGATACATAAGCGTAACCGAGAACGGTGACCTGATACCATGCTTCTACACAGACCTAACACCTTCAGAACCTATGATGCTCGGCAACATAAGAGAGAAAAGTCTGAGGAAAACGTGGGAGGAAATACAGAAATCGGATTATTACCGCAGCTTCAGAGACAGAAGCGTCCTAAAGGGGAAGTGCGGAGTTTGCGAATACCGCGAAATATGCGGTGGTTGCAGAAACAGAGCCTACGCGTACACAGGCGACATATACGAATCCGACCCTGCTTGTGCGTACATACCCGAAAGCCTGCGCAAGAAATAAACACGCGCAACAATTCTTTTTTAGGACAAACAAATTACCCGACCGTCAACAGATGCTGAAAACTGCTGTTCGTTCCAGTACACACGCTAATTTTGAGCAAACTTTTTGCAAAAGAATTTTATGGGAAGTATTCTATTTGGATAGTTGACCCAGAATGAAGAATAAGTGGTTTTTTGGCATTTTCTTTTTCACTCTTCTTATCGCATTACTTTTTGCAGGAATCAATTCATACCTGAAAACGTACTCGAACGCTGGGCAGATAGATGTTTTTGTTGGCGTTGACGTTGCTTATGACGGTGTGGAGGACATCAAGATGCTGGTTGATGAAGTTAAAGCGTACACGAATTTTTTTGTCATAGGCAGCATTGGAATACCCTGGAATGTTACGAAGCTTAACGAAGTTTGCCAGTATATTAATGACAGCGGGCTTTACTTCGCGACCTATATACATCCAGATCCAATGGACCAGAGTTATCAGATTCAGTGGATTAGCGATGCTAGGCAGAGGTGGGGAGACCGTTTTGTGGGATTGTACGCTGTTGACGAACCCGGGGGACACCAAATAGACCGGTATGAATACGACAATGAAACGTACATGCTTGTGAAAGAAGCGAATAACTACACCGATGCAGCTGATAAGTATATTAAAAAATTAAGTGAGGCTTCGAGCTATTTTAGAAGTGACTGGCATATTGGGGATTTTCCTCTGCTTACGTCTGATTATGCACTATACGAATTCGATTATAGAGCGGACTACGATTTAGTCCTAGCCGAGTTCGGGTGGAATCACAGCAGATCTTTAAACGTGGCTCTTTGCAGGGGCGCAGCCGCAGTGCAGAACAAAAAATGGGGGGTCATGATAACATGGAAATACGACACATCACCTTACATCGAGGCTGGAGCAGAATTGTACAATGACATGGTTACGGCTTACCAAAACGGAGCCGAATACATCGTTGTATTTAATTACCCGAAGAATTTTACTTACGGAATTTTCCAGGAAGAACATCTTGAGGCTTTAAGGCAATTCTGGCAATATGTAAAAGATAATCCTAGAACCACTAATGCAGTTGAGGATAAAGTGGCTTATGTTCTTCCAAAAGATTACGGGTATGGCTTCCGCGGACCAAACGACAAAATTTGGGGCTTATGGGAACCAGACATGCTCTCAAGCAAAATATGGTACGATGCAAACAGTTTATTGTCGCAGTACGAGGCGAAAATGGACATAATTTATGAAGATACCATCGAACAGAACAAGACGCTAGTATACCAGAGGCTAATATTTTGGAACGGGACAATATTGACAAGGGACAACAACGGCTGACAAACATGACTGAAAATACTTATTGTTACGAGTTCATCTCACCGAGAAGCAAGAATGAATTGAGAACTTTTAACAGAAACTTTATTATGTTATCGCTCGGTTTTAAACCTGAAAGCCGAGGAAGCCAACGATGAAAAAACCTGCGCCTGAACAGAACAAATCAGACGTTTACGATTCAAGGACGACTTGGCCGCCCTACACTTACAGAGATTACCCAGACATAAAACCTGAAACGTACAGGTCCTACATGGAATTCTTGTCAACTGAAAATATGTCGAAAAAATTAATGGAGTTGCAGCCGTGGATATCCATCTGCGATTCAAGGTGTGCTTTCTGCTATTTTCCAACCACAGCCACTAGCAAAGCGAACATAGAAACGTACCTTGAAGCGCTGAAAAAAGAGTTGACAATGTACGCTCAAACAAAATATGTTAAAACAAGCGTGTTCGACGAAATAGTCCTCGGCGGCGGAACACCAACCATCCTAACCGCTGAACAAATAATCGACCTTATATCCTTCTGCAAAGAGAGATTCACCATAAACGATGAATATTTCATAAAAGTTTCAGGCTCATCTAAAAGCTTCACCACAAAAAAAATAGACAAACTAGCCGAGTACGGCGTCTACCAACTGGACATGGGAGCACAAACCTTCGACGATAATCTCAGGAAAATGCTATGTCTGCCCGACACAGCGGAAAGCGTGGAAAAAGCCATCCGACACGCTAAGAAACTCGGTTTGTGCGTGTGCGTGGACCTCATGTACAATCTCCCAAGCCAGACAATGGAAAGCTGGATAGACACACTGAAAAAGGCTATAGAGCTGGACGTTGAGATTGACGCCTACTCATTGCATTTGGATCCAGGTACCCCACTTGAAAAAATGATTGAAATGGGAGTGGCTCCTCCGCAGGGAAACGCTGAATACGAGAAGCAACAGTACCTAACTGCCTATAAGCTGTTGACTGAAGCAGGCTACAAAGCTGTTGGCCACGACCGCTTTTCCAGAGTAGAGTGGCACTTCAGAGAGAATTGCCTGAACGGTTGGCCGTGGGGAGGCATATTAACTACAGGCGCAGGATGTTTCATGGGATACCTGCAAAAATTTTCTTATTCTAACATTGAGGACATAAACGACTACATGGCAGCCGTCAACGCTGGAAGACTGCCGATTAGCAGGCTTTCAGAATCCACAGATGAAGACATGATGAGAAGGACTATGACGAGACTTTACTTGCGGCTTCCAGTTGACAAGATAGAATTCAAGCAAAAATTCGAGAAAATACCTGAAGACGTTTTCCCGCAGCAACTTCAGAGACTAAAGAATAAGGGCCTTATTGAAATTGACGACAAAGAGATTCGAATAACTAAACTCGGGGACATATGGAAAGGAAACATCGCGTGGGAATTCGCTCCAAAACCCACAAAAGAATAAGTTTAAACAGTTGCACTTTTTGTAGCTGAGAAGCTTTAGACAGACAACTATTCTACTAAAATCTTACAGTAGTCTTAATTGAGAAATGAAAAAAGAAAAGGGTGGTTTTACGTCTTCCCCGGCATGACCCCATACCAGTATGCGACTTTAGCGGCGATTACAGCGAGTAAAGCCCAAACACCGTAAATTGCAGCATAAGTAAAGTATGCAAGGCCCACTGCGTCCCAAGAGGTCATTCCATTGATGCCCATACTGTACATTGGAGAAAACCAAATGTATGTCTGCGTGGTAAATATTACTGCAACTATGGCACCCACGAGCGCCGAAATCAACATGCTTTTAAAGCCTACAGAACCCCGCTTGATGAAAAATTCCATTAAAGCTCCAGTTATGTATCCCATTAACATGCCGCTCACAATCACACCAAGCCAATCTGCGGTTGGAACAAACCATTCTCCGTAGTATGCAGCCATGCTTACTGTGAAGAGTATGCTGCATAGGAATCCTGATGCGCCTCCAGCCCACTTGCCTTTAATCAATCCAAGCACTGCTGGAATACCACCAGTGAGAATAGCCTCAGCGGTACCGATGGTCAATATATGCTGTAGCGGTATTTCTGTTCCTCCCCAGAGCCAAGGTGGGGCATATATATGTATTGTAGCCAGTAAGTCCTCTATCACTGTCGGGAAAGCGAGAATCAGCACGCCTATAAGGATTGGTATGACAACGCCGAGTGAAATGTCGCTGAAGATGTAACCCAACAATTTATCTGTTGTTTTCGACAACCCTCTCCATCTCCTTTGTCGTCTTTTATGTACTATAAATTAATAAGCTTTTCCACCTTACTTGCGTGCGCCTAAACGTGGATATATGTTAATTCAAGTGAGTTGAAGGCCCAATAATGCTGTCACACCTAAACAAATTTTAGCATATAATCATGCTTAATCTTTATCTAGTGTGGTCATATGGAAAAAAGATTCTATGCACTATTCGGTTTTTTTGGGCCATTAGCAGCTTACATTTCTATCGGAGTATCGATAGTGCTCTCGCCGTGGTTCAGCTGGGAGAGTAACGCTTTAAGTGACCTTGGCCATGCCGTTAAAAGCGAGGTTGCATCAATATTCAATTTCGGTCTGTTACTGGCAGGTTTTCTTTTGATGATCTACGCAGTTACTGCGTTTAGGAAACATGCTAAATACACTAGCATCTGCTTATTGACTTCAGCTTTTATGATTCAGTTATTAGCGACATTCGACGAAGTATACGGTTTTCTTCATTATGCGGTATCAGTACCCCACTTTATAATGCTGAGCATTACTTCTATCGTATACACCATAGAAAAAAAATCGTCTTTAGCTATGATAACTTTAATGATAGCTCTCGGTTCGTGGGCATTATATGGGATGAAAATATGCAATTTTGGCGTCGCTGTGCCAGAAACAATCTCAAAAATAGTCATGTTATGGATCATTTATTCCGCCATCAAAATCTACCTCAACAAAGAAACTGTCTAACAACGCTTGCTTATACTGCTCTTTCTACGTATCTTCATAACAGAAAAAAGGTGCGCGCACTATTTACCTTAAAAAAAGGTTAGGAATTTTGAAGCGCGCGCTTTCTCTTTTGAATAGCCAATTTCGTAACTTCTTGCTTCTTCACTTCACCCTTAGCCAACTCGATACTTTCCAATAGTTTTTCGCCAACATCCGATCGCACTATTACAGTTGAATATCCATCATCGCTGCCCACTGAACCAATAGAGATATCAGAATAGTTTGCTGCGAAGTCTGGGCAACAGAGGCATAGTTTTTCAACGGCGTTGTTCAATTCTTTTACGCTTACCGACTTCTCCTTTCCATCGACTTGCACAATGTATTTTCCTTTGCGAATCTGAGTTTTCTCCGCGCGGTCCAAATCGACACCTAGAAGCCTCTTCGTTTCTTCTTTGAGCTTCTTATAGTTGAATTCTTCGAAACAGAACAGTCCTATTATTGTTAGTTCTAGGTCTGGATATTCCCCAAGTAGACTCTGCTGTACTCTCCTTGCGGCTCGAACTTGACAAGCTGTGCCTACGACTGCGATTTTCCGTTTACCTTTTTCTATTAAGTCTGCCAGCTTTGACAATATATGAACTCGTATATACTTTGTTCCTTTGGCTTGCAATATATCATCAACGTTTTCTGCAACGACGGCTTCCGCCCAATAGCCACTTATTCGCTTTACCACGATGGCGGAGTCAAATAAACCTTTCTCCATGCCTGAAACTAGCAACGCACTGGCTACTCCTCCATCCTGGCCGTCTATCGAGCTCTTGGCTGAAAACATATCGGAGTAAACGCCGATGTTTTCGTCTGCTGTTCCTTTCAAGAATTGCTTTTCAATTATTGTCGCTTCTTCTTCCCGCAGTGGGTAATTAAGCATGGTGCTTCTAAGATCGATTCTTGCGGGGCAAATGAAATTGCAGTTCCTGCAACCTGCACAGTAGTCCGCATTCAGTTTTATCAGTTCTTTTGTGTTTTGCTTATCGAATGCCTGCTTAATCAATATCGGACTCAGTTTATTGACGCAAATGGTCATGCAAGCGCCACACCTTATGCACGGGTAGGTTTTAACGATTGCGAATTGCTTGGCTTTTGGAAGTTTCGGCTCAACTTTTGCTGGTGCGGGTTTCAGCTTCCCAACTCTATCCAGCAGCGGCGAAGTCAAATTCATGATCACCAACGCCAGAATCGAGCCGCCAAAGAATCCCATGTACACCTGAATTAGCACAGTTAATATGCCTAGGCCTACACCGAAAATTACTTGCCCAAGGTGTGTTATCGGAGTAGTCGCTGGATCAGTAGCCATGAAAAACGCCAAGAATATTGAACTACCAATGAACAAGTGAAAAACGATTCTCAAGAGAGGGTCACCATCAGCATAGATGTAACTTAGAGCAAACGCAAATAACGCAGTGGTTGCTAGATAAGCCACTGTTATCCTCCATTTGATGTATCTGCGACAGACTGCGAAAAGCGCAATTCCCACCGCAATGACAGCTATGCTTGAGACGCCGCCTGCCCATCCATGATATTTCTGCACCATTAGCAACTGCAATACATCGGATTGTGTAGTGGTAAGAGGAAGGGTAGCAGCAGGATCAGCGAAGCAGGTTTGTATGTAACTAGCAAATGATAGAAGACCGTTATTGTTTATGACATTATAACCGATGGGGCCCGCCAATGTAGGTGTGCCTAAGTCACCGCTTGCTAGGTGGTCCTTAGCCAACAAAATTGTGTCCAAGAAGGGAAACAAAACCAACAGTTTCGCGGCTGCAGCGGGATTCACGTATTTTCTGCCAGCTAAGCCTTGAAGTTTCTTGAACAAGGTAACGCCTACTGCGGAAATAAGCGCAACATAAAGGTAAGCATCTGGCGCTTGCAACGGCAACACTTCAATTGTGCGCATCGCAGGAAGACCTAATGAGTATGAGAGCGCAACTATTAAACCGAATACTGCTGCTGACATTATGTTTAATTGAGTTCTTGCAGCCACCTTTGAAATTAGAACGTCTATACCTACAGCAACTAGAACAGCTATTGCAGCAATTATAAGAGAGGTTATTCCAAATGAGAGACAGGACACGCCAACAAGCACCAAGAGCGCAACTAAAGTATAAGTCATCAGTTTATCTTTAGTCATCCAAGAATATTCTTTTACTTTAGACATTTTTATGCACGATCTCCTCGATTGAAATCTGCCCTCAATCTAGAAACGATAAGTTTATAAGACTTTCTCAATGCAAATTTGGACCGCAATCATAAAAAAGAGACCGTTGTAGTTGAAAGTTTATGGCAACTTGCTCCCAGAATAGGACGACGGAAGCTACTTTTGAGACAGTCTTACGCCTTTAATGTTCTCTCAATAATGTAATGTATGGAAAACAGCGTTTTTATCGTAACTCTTATATCGCAAATGTTTATCTAAATTTGCTTGTGAGCTTGATGGCTTCAAAAAAAGCACCATTATACATGGTGACTTGGCGGTGTACCAGAAGATGTATAGGTAACTGTTCATACTGCAGTTTCACTCGTGAATACGCCAAAGACAATGAAGTAGACACGAAGACGGCGTGCAAAATTGTTGATGAAGTTTATGATTTTGGCTCTCCATGGTTTGGAATAAGCGGAGGAGAACCCTTGATACGGCAAGATATTTTTGACGTTGTTGGATACGCCAGAAAAATTGGTTTTGAAGTAAGCTTAATCACTAGCGGGTTTGTCTTCGACGAAAAAAAGCTTAACAACCTCGTGCGAAACGAAGTTCACACTGCCGTCAGCATAGATGGTGCAAAAGAATCAAATGACAAGATAAGAGGCAGAGGAAGCTACGACAAAGCTCTTTACGCCATGAAGAAGCTTTCAGAAAACGGCATCCTAGATTGCATAGTCACAACCATGACTAAATACAACATCAAAGACGCA
>Ga0209636_10000382_pt1 | contig 42025 bp, 35 predicted proteins | sample DeeMarSWOR152_54_FD_187464 | JGI IMG/M metagenome (GOLD analysis project Ga0209636, IMG submission 187464) | Marine sediment microbial communities from White Oak River estuary, North Carolina - WOR-1-52-54 (SPAdes) (version 2) | ecosystem: Environmental > Aquatic > Marine > Intertidal zone >... | reverse complement strand
TACCCGCTCCCTCCTTTGGAAGCATGGTATAGCTCAAGTCCCTCCAGATGGCCGGTTTTAATCCGACCCCCAGTGGCCGGTTTTAACCGACCCATGACAACTGTGTCGTCGTCCTCAAGATAGGAGTATACGATTCTGATTCCGGAACTTGCCCCCCTTCCCTTGAGAGCATGGCAGGCAAACTTCCGCGCCTTGAATACCCTCGGCCTTCTGAAGCCGAGGCCGCTGAGCTCGACAATGCCCTTATTAGATTTCCGCAGCTTATGATACAGGACCAGTTGGGTGTCTATGAAAGTATTCAGGTCTTCCTCAAGTGTTCTAAATCGTTTCACAAGCCGTCTCATGTCCTTCTCAAATTGAGGAAGACGATGGATGTGTCGGAATCTACTCACTATACTCTCGGACCGAATAGGGGGCTGCTCTATAGAAAACAGCCTCGTATTTGATGACCTGGTTGCGTTCAGTCGTCAGCCATGGCACATCATTGTGAGAATACGCGCTTATCTGCGCGGCATTCATATCAGAAAGTCTGTTGAGAACGTCGTCAATTACTTCAATTTCGTTCGCCTTGAGGTCAGACAAATCAGGCTTCCTGACAGGCAGGTATTTCCTTTGTGGGAAGCTGAAGTAGTCACTTTCGACTCTCTCCACCTCTTTGTCCTTTATCATTTCACCGACTATCTTCTTGAATTCCCTGGGCGTCGGGCCATAGTTATTTCTAACATAGGTTGCACCGATCAATTGCTCTTCATACTTCTCGTAGTAGTCGAAGTCGATGAAATACAGGAGCTTGTAGATTACAGTTTCCCCGATATTGGGCTTAGACCCAACTCTGTTAAGAATGTACAGCAGCACTTCCTTGAATTTGCGCACATTCCTCTGGGGAACGTTGATTCTCAGTCGGCTCTTCCTTCTCCTCTCTTTCGTCTTCCTGCCCAGAACAACTATGGGCTCCTCACCAGAACCCAGCAAGTCTTCGATGGGACAATTGAATATATCCGAGAGCTTAGCCAACTCATCAATCGAAATCTTTCTCTCTCCAGTTTCTATCTGCGAGAGTGATGGACGTGGGATTCCTAACATCTCAGCCAGTCTGCTTTGAGTCATACCGGCCTCTCGCCGCAGCCTTCTTACTCTTACGGCAATATCCTTGCTAACTCTGCTCATGGTGCCCTCCTTTTTATACGTCTATAAACACAATACATGACGTAAGATAATCTGTCAAGAGAATGTTGTCTTTTTTTACATCGGCTCTTCTGCAGCCTCTCTTAACTGTTTGACGTAATTACAGTGAAATGATAGTCTTGTGCCCTGCCGTACTGACGTATTATCGGACGGCAGGGACGCGAATACGATACACGCCAATCGATTTGTGGGCAGAGTGTTACATGTCTGGAGAATGGCCCTTTTGGGCCAAAAGAACGTGCTCCGAGGGACAGGATACACGTTAGCTTCCACAGAGACAAATAAGGAGGAAAATATGGCCAAGATGAAGGCAGTTGTGAAGACGAAGCCCAAGGAAGGGGCCGAGTACATCGACATGGACCGTCCCGAGATTGCACCGGATCAGGTCCTGGTGAAGGTGAGGGCCACGTCCATATGCGGCACAGACGTTCACATCTACAAGTGGGATCCGTGGTCTCAGGGCAGGATAGGAGAGAAGAATCTCCCGCAGTCTCTCGGCCACGAGGTGGCGGGCGACGTGGTCGAGGTGGGCGCGAATGTTAAGAAGGTCAAGGTCGGAGATTACATCTCTGCTGAGACACACATACCGTGCAAGAGCTGCATTCAGTGCCTGACTGGACAGGAGCACATCTGCGCGAATCTTTCCATCCTGGGTGTAGACTGTGACGGTGCCTTTGCAGAGTATTTCGCGGTGCCCGAATCCGTATGCTGGATAAACGATCCCGCCATTCCTCCGGAATTTGCTACGGTCCAGGAACCCCTGGGAAACGCCACATACGCGGTGCTCGGCGAGGACAACAACGTCGCCGGAAAGACAATGGCCATAATTGGGGACGGCCCCATAGCCCTTCTTGCCGTGGGAGTCGCGAGAGCCGTCGGCTTGACAAAGATTTTCCTGGTCGGCAAATACGATTTCAACATGGACATCGGCAAGCGCATGGGAGCTGACTTCCTTCTTTACGCCAACAAGGAAGACGTCGACCGCATTGACTTTATAAAGGACAACACGTACGGCTTCGGGGCGGACGTTGTGCTGGACATGGCCGGTTCTCCTCAGGCGCTGGATGAGGGTTTCAAGATGCTGCGCAAGGGAGGCCGATTCTCCGCCTTCGGAGTGGCGGCGGAATCCCCCACGCTCGTTGATTACAACAACGGCATCGTCTTCAAGGGAGCGCAGGTCCACGGGATAAACGGAAGGCTGATGTACGATACGTGGTTCCGAGTACGTAACCTCCTCGCCTCAGGCAGGCTGGACATAGGCCCCGTGATTAGCCACATGTTCCTGCTCTCGGACTTCGAGAAGGGCTTCAAGGAGATGATGACAAGACCCAGAAAGTCTGCCAAGGTGGTCCTCTTCCCGGACGAGAAGGAGTTCTCAGAGGCCAAGAAAAGAAGAGGGATAAAATAGACAGACAGAGTCGCTGAAGTTCTAGCGGGCTGATGTGTCTCGTGCTTGAACACTCGTGGCGCAACGCGCAGAGCATGCCGTTGCGCTACTACTTTCTTGACACTTCACGAGAGTACCGCCTATCATGGGTAACATGAGAACCGACGCCGGGACCGCCATTCGCTCGACCTCTCTGCCTGCTTCAGCTTTGTCTTTTTCAGTTCTTCGTTTCTGCTCCGCTCTTGGCTCATCGGTTTCTGCCGCATCAGTTCTGCGTCCCTCGGGCCGCTATCTGCCGGTTCTACTTCCATGGGATTGTCATCCTTCGGCTCGACAGCGATTGAACGTCTTTTCCTCGATTCGCCGCCTATCAATTGCCTTTCTGCCGCTCTGTATCCTTTCAGGAGTCTTCTTGCCCCTCACCTCTCCCCTTCTGGCATCGCCGCGTTCTTCCCCGTATCACCATAGGCCGGTTGAGCTGATGCCGGCCGACCACTGGGCGTACGGTGAACTGAGGAAGCTCTGGACCGCCGGCGTTCTGGATTCCTTTTTCGTCTCCAGCAGGCCGGTCTCAAGATACGACGTGGCTGCGATGCTGCTCACTCTTGAGCAAAGCGGACGGACTCCCGTCGGGTCACCTCCGATGGAGCGACTTCTCAGGGAGTTCAGCAGAGAGATGCGGTGTCTGGGTGAGGAGCCCAAAAGCAGAGAAGGCGCACCTGAGAGACGCGGGCGCGAAGGAGCCGCGCAAGGAGAGACCTCTTTAAAGGAAACTCCCTTGGGGCAGCTCGTCTACGAAGAGACCCCGTTCATCTTCCAAAGGCGCAGCCGAGACTTGGACTTTCGCGTGTCTCTCTACACAGATTTTTCTTTTCACAAAGAGGGCGAGCGCGATGCCGTCGTGGAGGAGGGCTCCAGAGCTGGCGTACGCGTCCAGGCAATCCTCCGGCCCGGAATCACGGTGTTTGAAGACCTCTACGTTGGAAAACACGCCGAGGCCTGGCGATACAGTGAAGAGCTCTTCGGCCTGGAAGACGTGGTAGTTTTCACTGATAGATTCTACGTCGCGATGCGGACCCCCTTCTTCGATGCTGCCGTAGGCAGGGACAAACTTCGATGGGGCCCAGGAAGAACCGGAACGTTGCTTCTCTCGGATGGGGCACCGAGCTACACGCTCTTCTCCGCCAGCAGAACCCTGGGACGTAGAGTGAAAATCTCAACTCTGAGCGCCATTCTTGACTCGCAGGAGGGAAAGTATCTGGCTGCCCACAGACTCGACCTTGCCCCTTGGGACTTCCTGCAGGTAGGCCTCTCTGAGACGGCCGTGTATCACAGCCGATACGTCGAGCCGCTCTACGCCATCTCGCTCGTACCTTTTACTTTCGTGGAGAGACTGCTTCACCGCGACTCTCAGGATCCGAGACCGGATGATCCGCTCAGAAACAATCTGGCAATAGGCTCGGACATCGTGCTTAGACCCGCGAAGGGAGCGAGTCTATACGCCGAGCTGATGCTTGATGACGTCTCCGAAGAGAGCGGAAAGAGGCCGACCCGGCTCGCTTACCAGCTGGGAACCGGCATCTCAAGGCCAATCGGGGGGCGCTACGTCAATTTCACCGCGGAACTGTCCAGAGTCTGGAACTATACCTACTGCGTTTGCTACAGCTCGCTCTATGACAGAGATCATTCACACCAGAGTGTGCCCCTGGGCTACGACCTTGGGCCCGATTCCAGACGCGTTCTCTTCCTCGCTTCGTGCGATCTCTCGCGAGACCTGGAGATCGGCGCTAGCTGGGAGGAGATCCTCAAGGGCGAGGGAACACTGGAGGAACCCTGGTGTGAGGCCGCGGGTGACGTGAGTGCCTCAGAATTCTCAGGTACCGTGGAGACAGCCAGGACGGGAACACTCTTCGTGAGCTGGCTACCGAGGGACAATTTCCGTGTCGAGACCGCTGTCGGCCTTGCGGATGTCACCAACGAGAATCACGTCGAAGGAGAGAGCGAATCCCGCGCCCTCTTCTCCCTCAGGTGTATACTCAGGTGGTAGGCATCCTCTCGCTCTGGACTGTGAACGATCAGAGCCAAAGCTCATCGCGTGCATATGAGAAGTTCACACACGCGAGAATTGAAGGGTAAGACGTCTCATATGATGGACGCCCACGCTAGGGCCTCAGGCAAAGAAAACCACGAACCCTCCTCCCCCGCGATCAATCGCGTAAACCGACTGCTAAAGACCCTAATCCTGTCGACCTTTCTCGTCCTAATTCTCGTCCACTTGGTGAGCTTCTGGACATCAGACGTTTCACGATTGGTGACAAGATTTGCAGACGACGCCTATTTCTATTTCGAGATAGCGCGTAATCTCATGGAGACTGGGAGACTCACCTTTGACGGACAGAGCGTCACTAACGGGTTCCATCCACTGTGGATGGCCCTTCTGATACCCGTCTTCGCACTGGCCAATGACCCAACGCAGGTCTTGCGGATAGTTGGCTCGCTCAACGTTCTGCTTTTAGGAACCGCGGGGTTCCTTGGCTTGCGATTCCTAGCAACTCGGCACAGCATGATTGCACTTTCTCTGTCCGCCCTGGTCATGGCAAGATTCATCGAATCCTTCATTGAGTACTGTATGGAGACAAGCATAGTCGTCCTCCTTTGTGTCTTGCTGCTGACGAGGGTCCGCAGAGTCAATATCTGTTCTCTGACCAGACTTAGAACCTCGCAAGTTGTCGGATTGGGTTGGCTTCTGGCGTTCATCCAATTGGCAAGGCTGGACGCGATTTTTCTAAATTGCACGTTACTCCTCACTGTGGTCATTGCAGGCTATACCGCGACGGAACGCCTCAGCTTCGTGAAGGGACTCGCTGTCCTAGCCGCTCCCAGTCTTGGGACAGGGTCAGTCTATCTTTTGGCCAACTATGCGGCATTTGGCCACTTCGTCCCTGTCTCTGCCGTGTCAAAATCGTTATCAGAAACCCCTTTCAACTACGTGATGCTAAGGCAACTTCTGGGGGATCCCTGGTCGATGCGATTAACCAGCACGTTTACGCTGTTCTCTGCCATGCTGCTGGTGGCCACCGTTTATGTCGTCGCATTCTGTCTGCGGCGTAGAAAGCTCATCTGTTCTCCGAATTCGGGTGAGGCCTGGGGTGCAGCCGTAATCGCGTCATCCTTCGCAATTGTATTTACTTCCTATTTCCTCATCTTCACATCATGGAAGCTGTGGGGATGGTATTCCTATCCGGGCTTGCTTGTCTCAATGTTTACCCTGCCTTCTTTGGTCGAGTCAGTAGAACGTCGAGTCCTATTCTCCCGCAGATTGGTCAGATTTGCTGGAATCGCCGGAATCATTGCCGGAACCCTAGCCTTTCTGGCGATGTGTGTGGTGGTGCCACGATGGGGACACTGGACAAAGACGGACGTCGAGGCGAATTTCAAGTATCAAAACTATCTGATGGCGGAGGCGCTGAATGCGCAGCCAGAGAGGCTTGCGACATTTGGTATGGGAGACAGAGCCGGCAGCTTCGCCTACTTCTACAAAGGAAACGTTCTGCAGCTCGAGGGACTTGTCGGAGATTATGAGCTTGTGGAGGCAATCCGACATAACGATCTCATGAACTACATGTCCGAGTTCAACGTGGAGTATGTCAATTCACACGTCGGGCCTGCTCAGGATTACAGCCAGTGGACGCTGCTGATCCCCTCTTCTCAATTCAGCTCGGGACCCAGCGCACAGATTGTGCTCTGCAAGGACAGAGAAGTGCTGAGGAAAAAGACACCCGCTTGTACAATTTTCATCTGGAGATGGCCGGGATGCGATCCGTGAGTAATCGTGGGTCGGTCCGCATAACCGACAGACACGAATGGGGGGCTGATTGACCAACAAGCATCTGTGGGAGGCCTTCTGGAGCGAGTTGACTCCGGAATCAGAGATACTGATGCGCGACTTCTACGGCGGGAGGCAATGGATCCTGAAGCACACTCCGCGATTCGGAAGAAGCGTAGAAGCGGGCTGCGGACTTGGCAGGTATGTTTTTTACCTGAGCAAGTTGGGCATTGACATTGACGGAGTCGATTCCAGCATACGAACCGTGGAGAATGCACAGAACTGGGCAAGGAAGAATGGGTTCGACTGCACCCTGATGGTGGGAGATGTGACAGACCTACCCTATAAAACCGATTCACTGTCCGGATACCTCTCCTTCGGCGTGGTGGAACACTTCATCGAAGGTCCGCTCAAGGCTATCAGAGAGGCATACAGGGTACTCAGACCGGGTGGGATTGCCATCATTACCGTACCTTCGATGTCCTTCTCACAAGTTCTTCATCGTCTCAGGCTGAGAGCACGAGACCTCGTGAAGCCACTGATGGGCAGACGTGTCGTGAAACGAGAGTTCTCGCAATTCTGGTACACTCGACGCCAACTTCTGTCCTTTATAGAGGAGTCCGGATTTAGAGTGACGCTCTCAGGGGGAGGAGACTTACTATATTGTTTGTGGGAGTTGGGCGCAACGCCGAAAGACAACAGCTTTTTCCGTTTTCTCGGGAGGGCTGAGAGCACTTTCCTCTCTGGGCTCGGGGCGCAGTCTTTCACAATCTCTGTGAAAGAGGCTCCAGAAATGTTTTGCTTTCTCTGTGGCAAGCGAAATGTGCACCGGGAGAGGTTAAGCCGATACTACCTTCCCATCTGCGAATGCTGCGAAAAGACAGAGTTAGCAGAACATTACAGACCTGGCGTAAAACCCCGATTTCACAGCGACTGGGAGTTCCGGCCGGAAGTCTGGGACAGAACGCAACAATCATGCAGTTACTGCGGCAAGAGTTTCCAAACGGATCCACTGTTTGAAGACTTTGGGTTTTCGATTGCTGTCTGTGAAGAGTGCCTTAGGAAGCGGAAAATCAATATCGAACTCTCAAACTGCTTCCTGAGGCCGGTATGGAGAACGAGAGAACACGGTCGCTCACTGGCTCAGAGGTAGCCGAACCTCGGGCTTGAAACTCACGCGCAAGCCCACTTCGTAGCTGAACATCTCCAAGCCCTCGGTGTTCTCGTAGTCGCTTACCTTCTCAACCGTGACAAATCCATCTACGTCGAGACGCAACATCGGGTGGAATCTTGCGAGAATGCCTAGCCTGTGTGACTTTGCCGCTGTCCCGATCGGGAAGCCCTCAGGAAAAGAGGCTCCGTCCCAGGGACCGGCCAGTGGAACCGGCCAATCGGTATCAACTGAGATCTCGCCGTGCCGAAGGAATCTGTAGTCAAGTTGGCCCGTAAACCTGTCGCCGAACCACCTTCTTACACTCAAGTAGAGGGCGTCTGAATCGGGGCCGATGGGATGTCCGAGCAAGGCTTTGCCGTAAGTGTACCTGTTCCACTCGTACGGCTGATTGTATGTCCAGGAATTGACGCGGGCATATTCCAGCGTGACAGAGGTGTTTAGAAGTCCCAGCGGGTCACCGCTATAAAGTCCCAGCAGAAAGCCTATTTCGGACGGCTCTTCATCACGCTCTGTCTTGCGTTCGAATTGATAATCATCCACGAGCAGCTGTCCGTAAACTTGAAGTCTCTCAACAGGCCACCATGTGGCGTCCAGTGCCCAGATAGGATTGTCGTTCTTAGCAAGATTCCACTGGTGTGCGTAGAAGAAATTGAGCGGATTGATGTATCCAGGCTCAAGCTCTCTATCCGGACCACCGTAGACAACGGTCTCCGACAAACCCACCTCGAGAGAGGGTGTGATTCTCACGTCGATGCGATGACCCGAAAGGTGACGCGTCGCCACAGTTCCGACATAGAGAGAATCGTACTCGTACGGGATAGACCGCGTAAGCTCCCTGTCGTCCAGCGTAGTGAAGAAACCCGAGGCACTCACTCTGCCCAAATCGAGCCCGAAACAGACCATGTCTAGGGGAGGTGCGAAGTCGGAGAGTATGAGCGAGCCGCTCTTGCCAGGACCCCAGTAAAGCTTGTCTCTCCCCAGAAGTACTTCGAACGGGCCAAGGTCGAACTTCCCGTAGCCGCTCACCACGTACCCGCCCGTCTCTCCTCTCCAGGGACGTCCAAGAAAGCCATTGTCGTCCTCAATCCTTGTGTCAACTCTGAATCGGCTCGACAGACTCACGTGAGGTATCCCATATTCTGCCCATCCGAAAAGAATCGCGCGCCCCTGCCCTTCGCTCCCATCTTCCCCGCCCTCTCCGGAATCTTCATGAGCGATCATCTGAGACGGCCTATCTATTTCTACGTGTCTGTATGTGCCTGCAATCTCTAGCTCCGCACCCGCCTCAACATTGTTCACCTCTGACGAATAAGGCTCCTCAATGAAAAACTGAAACTCCTGCTTGAGCCTTTCGATGAGCCAGGCTTCGTAAGGGCTAAGCGTAATTCGGCCCGACTCCGTTGCCTCTTCGACCTCAGAAATTGCCTCTACGACGTTCTCTCGCGTGTACGGACGGTCTGAGAAGAAGAAGCTGCGAAAAAGACCCCTCCTCCCTAGTTCTTCGATGTAACCGTGGATTCTGTGGTCTGAAGGGATGTTGCTGATGGTAGAAGCGAACGAAGGAGAACAGAGGACGCAAGTAACAACGGCAGCCAGCACAATAGCCGCCAAGCACTTTTTCACTTTTTTCCTCCCAAGAGATGGTCCGTACGCAGCCGAAGTCTGCCGCTACGTCTTTTCAACTTCCCATTCATACGGGCGCTCAAAAAGGCCCTCTCGACACTTGAGCTCATCTATGCCGCACATCATCTTTGCCGGCACTCCCGCAACGACTGTGCCCTCTTCGACGTCCTTCACCACGACTGAACCAGCGGCCACCAAGGAATTCCTGCCTATGACAACACCTGGGAGAATCGTGCTGTTGGCGCCTATCCTGGCGCGCTCCTTCACGGTTGCCCCTCTCAGACATTCCCTGAATCTGGGACACATAGGATGCAGGTCATCGGTGAAGACGACGTTGGGGGCGATGAACACGTTGTCCTCTACTGTCACCATCTCAAGGAACGCGCCGCTGTGAATGCGCACGGAGTTGCCGATTCTATTGCCGAACTCCAGTACGGCGTGTGTACCGACGGAACAGTTGTCTCCGATTACGTTGTCCTCCCGTATGAGAGCTCCGTGTCCGGTCTGCAGCCCATCGCCAATCTTGGTGCCGGCGTAGATGACCGTGAAAGCTCGGACCACACACCCACTCCCCAGCACAGTGGGCAACTCTCCATCTTCCCTACCGCGCGGGGGCTTCCCAACAACCACCGGAATTTCGAGCACACAGCCCCCTCCGAGTGTCACGTTTGAGAACAGTATGTTGCTTCCGAGATTACCCAATCGAGGCAAGGCTGACTTCCTTATGGGTCAGTTCGAGGTTGCGGAGGGAGGGCAAAAACAGTCGCTAGAGAGGCTCATACGACATAGTCATGCTTAACGCATTCAACTGCGGTACCACTCCTCATCGAACGCTCTACGGCCTCCAACACCGTGACGACCCTTAGGCCGCTTCTAGCGTCGGTACGGGGACTCTCCCCGTTCAAGACGCAATTCAGGAAATGGTCAACTTCGGCCTTCAACGGTTCATAGGTGTCAAGCCTTGGAGAAACAATGTCGCCTGAGCGATAGCTCAGCTGAAACTCCCCGAACGACTGCGGCTCCTTGAAATCCACGCCCTTATCGAAGATCTTGACCTTTTCGATGTTCTCGGTGTCATCATACATCAGCATTTTGCTGCTGCCGACTATCGTGGTTCGGCGCAGCTTGCTCGGCGAGAGCCAGCTGACCTGAACGTGCGCTATAACGCCGCTCGGGAATTCCAGGCTTATGAAGCCCACATCAGGAATTCCCTGTTGCACAAAGGCCCTACCCATCGCAAAGACCCTGGCAGGGGTCTCCTCCAGCCAGAACAGAAGCATCGAGATATCGTGAGGAGCGAGGTCCCAGATTACACTTACGTCTCTCTGGTGCAGACCCAGGTTCACGCGGGCAGAGCTGACATAGTAAATGGTTCCGAGCTCCCCCGTCGAAATAACGTCCTTTATCTTGAGTACCGGAGGGCTGTACTCGAAGGTGTGACCCACCATGAGGGTGAGCTCCTTCGAATCCGCGAGGTCCTTAAGCTGGACTCCCTCCTCAACAGAGGCGGTGAAAGGTTTCTCGACAAAAGTGCTCTTTCCTGCCAGAAGGGCTCTCTTGGCAAGCTGAAAGTGGGTGGCGACGGGAGTGGCAATCAAGACAGCGTCTATGTTGTCGTCGGCCAGGATTTCGTCAAAGTCCGTGGTGTAGAGAAGATTGGGATAACGCTTGGACAGCTCAACAAGCTGTTCGTCATCTATATCGCAGCAGACAATCCTTCTGCAGGTCTTGTTCTCGACGAGGTTCCTAATTAGGTTTGGACCCCAGTACCCACATCCGATAACCGCGACGTCTACCAGACCCTCTTTGTCCATAGGGAGTATTGAGAACCCCTTTTCCACCTACTGCCCTGCCTCCTCTTACACTTCCGCTCCGGGAATCGAATCTCGGAGCATCAGTTGGGCGTATTCAATGTGCACCCCTCCCGAGCACGATAACAGGTACGGTCTGGAAAAGCAACTTCAAATCCCGCCAGAAGGACCAGTTTGCTATGTAGAACAGGTCCAATATCACCATCTCATGAAAGCTAACGTTGCTCCTGCCTGTTACCTGCCACAATCCCGTCAGTCCGGGTGTCACAGTCAGTCTCTCTCTCTGCCAGTCCTCATAGAGCGCCCATTCGTAGGGAAGACAGGGCCGGGGACCGACAAGGCTCATGTCGCCCTTGATCACATTGATGAGCTGAGGAAATTCGTCCAGACTCGTTCGTCTGAGGAATCGTCCGAAAGGGGTTATTCTGGGGTCATCCACAATCTTGTAGACTTTCCTTCCCCTTCTGTCCACCGCCGCCTCACGTCCGTTTTCCATAAATTCCTTGAGGTACTCTCTGTGCTTCGAATCGTCGCCGCCGACCATGCTTCGGAACTTGTAAAAGGTAAATTCCCTTCCGTTTTTCCCAACGCGCTTCTGCCTGAAGAGAACGGGACCGGGAGAGCTGAGCTTGACCAGAACCGCGGCAACGAGAAAGACAGGCGACAGAACGACACCGCCAACAAAGGCCCCCGCCACGTCAAGGGCTCTTTTTGCGCCAAGCCGCCAACCGTGCAATCTTGGAGGATAGAACGTAACAAGCGGAAGCCCGTCCAGGTCGTCGGCGCCGAGCTTATGCCTAACAACGGAGAACGCGGTTGAGACGGCCTTAATCACGATTCCCCTCTTGAGCAAAGGAAGACAAATCGCGAACATTACCGCCGTGGGGAGTTGCGGGTTGGCTATGAGAACCTCGTCCGCGCCCAGGGCACTCGAGACCGCCTGGCCTACCGATTGTGCGATACGCGGTCCCTCGTCCTCTTCGCCCACGTCTGACAACTTCGCTTGAACCATCGCAGCAAAATCTAGGTGGCCCACAATCGTGCTCTGTGTCTCCGAACGGGAGATCACGAGAGAACTGAGCCTTTTCGCTCCATCTCCCGTTCCCACGACAAGTATGCGCTTTGCCTTCTGGGAACCTGCCTTCACTGCCCGGCACCTTTGCGTCAAGTCCACAACACAACAAATCTGCGGTGATGTTAGCTCGTGCCCTACGATATGCAAGCAAATTTTCGGGCAGCGGGTCACACATTACCTACCGCGCCGCCAACCGTAATGTGGATGAAAGTCCTGAGGTCTGTCAGGTATCAGCTGCGGCGTTCGCCCCCAAGAAACTCTCTGATGGCCGCTGTTACGTACTCAATTTCTTCCTGTCTGAGTCCGGGAAACATGGGAAGCGAGAGCACTTCTCTGGACCATTTCTCGGCCTCGGGAAAGTCCCCTGGCTTATGGCCAAGGCGGCCGTAAGCGGGCTGGAGATGAAGGGGTGTGGGATAGTGTATCGCGGTTCCGATGCCCTTCTCAGATAGGAATGTTCTGAGAACATCTCGCTTCTCGCATCGGATCGCGTAGATGTGGTATACGTGGCGCACGTCTTCCGGCGGCTCAGGGGACCCGATCGGAAGGTCAGCCAGTAGCTCATGGTACGTTCGCGCCAGAGCTCGCCTCTCCTTGTTCCACTTATCAAGCGAGTCAAGTTTCACATTCAATACCGCCGCCTGAATCGAATCCAGGCGCTCGTTCGAGCCCTCTATCTCGTGAACGTTCTTATTGCGTTGTCCGTGGTCGCGAAGCATCCTGAGCCTCTCTGTCACGACCTCGGAGTCGGTCACAACCATCCCACCCTCACCAAAAGCACCCAGGTTCTTCGTGGGATAGAAACTGAAGCACCCCGCTGTGCTCTGAGAACCGACCCTGACCCATTTGCCGTTGACGAGGCTCTCCGCACCGTGGGCCTGACACGCGTCCTCTATGAGCGCAATCTGATCCTCTGAGACGATTTCTGCCAACTCCGCAATGCGACAAGGGCAACCGTACAGATGGACAGGTACGATGGCCTTCGTCCTCTCCGTGACGGCCTTTCTAACCAGAGCTATGTTCATGTTGCCCGTGAGTGGCTCTGTGTCGACGAAGACTGGCCTTGCTCCGACTTGAGAGATCGCTTCGACCGTGGCGACAAAAGTATTGGGGGCAGTTATGACTTCGTCGCCCGCTCCAACTCCGCTCGCGGCTAGGGCAAGTCTCAGGGCGCTCGTGCCCGAGCTCGTCCCAACGGCAAAGCGAGTGTTACAGGATTCGGCGAATCGTCGCTCAAATTCCTCTACAAAACGGCCGCCGACGAAACAAGACTCCTGAAGGAGCGCATCGATTACGCTACGGATTTCCCCAGCGATGCGATCGAAGCTTCTGCCTAACTCTACAAAGGGAACTTGCATGCTTTCACCAATTCTCCCAGGATAGCTCACTGAGGAAAGACCAAAGCGTCGCATTGAGTCGGATGTCATCCAGCACTTGCGTCACGCGGACTAGCCCTCCGTTCGTGTCCCCTCAGCACTTCTGAATACAAGTCCAGCAGTCTCTGCATCATAATCTCAGAAGATATCTCTTTGGCTCTCTCTCTTCCGTCAGTTCGTCGCCCGAATATTAAGGCTTCGATCATACCTTTGGCAAGAGCATCCTCGTTTGCTTCACACACAAAGCATCCTTCCACTCCCTCGACAAGCTCTGCCACATCACCCACATCCACCGAGACTATGGGTAATCCGCAGGCGAGAGCTTCCTTTATTGTGTTGGGCGAGCCCTCGGTTTCAGAGGTCATGACCAGTACGTCTGAGGCAGACATGTAGACCGGCGTCAAATTCTTGGGCAAATCCTTCATCACCAGCGGTTGCAGCCTTGGCTCAATCCTCCTAGCGCGCTCCAAGGCCAGACTGAAAAGGTCGTGACGCTTCACCTTTCTGGAAGGATCATAAGGAAACAGGGCGAACTTGCCATTTGAAGGCAATCCCAGCTTCAATCTCGCCTCAGCCTGAGGAATGGGGCAGACTAAGGCCAGATTGACGCCCAAATGCATCACGATTGCACCCTCGTTGCCCAGCAGCTCCTTCATTCTTCTGGTCCGAACAATGGTCTTCGAAACTAACCTGGAGAGGAGTCTTGAAAGCGAACGTTGAGACGGCAAATTGACATCACTTCCGCACAGCGTCAGGATGACAGGACACACAAGCTGGGCACGTGCCACGAAGCCTGAATACACATAGTAGGCGTGAATAAGATCGTACCTGTTCCTGAGAAGGAGCCACCAGAGTCGAGGGATTCCCATAAGATATTTGAAAGGAGTCCTCCTGCCCCTTATGAAGAGAACATCCACATCAAGACCAGAGGTTTTCATCATGTCAACAGCCTCCTTAACGAAAACTCCGCTTGGAGGATGCTTCTTCGTTGGATACATATTAGTAACAACGAGAATCCTGGCCGCCAACATGGATGCGTGTCGTTCCTTGCCTATCTGGCCGATAATAACTGTGAATAATGATCGATCATGACCGGGAGGGAAAATCTAGATTCCGCTGACACGCGTGCACGCTTCCCCATGCTCTCTCTCAGGTACGCGTCCTCCAGCAGGGACAAGACTCGCTCAGCCGCACCAGAGGTATCCCTTGGGCTCACTAGAAAACCATTCTCCTTGTCTGTCACTATCTCCCTCATGCTGCCAACATCAAAACCGACAATCGGCACACCCAAAAGCATCGCCTCAACAGCAGCAAGTCCAAACGTCTCAACGTTCGAAGTTGAGAGAAAAACGTCGAATCCTGCAGCAAGCCGGACCGCGTCTGTTCGCGCCCCCATAAAGTGAGTCCTACTGGAGATGCCAAGCTGTCTAGCCTGATCAGCCAAATCATTCATGAGTGGCCCGTCTCCGATCATCACAAAATGGACAGCCTCGTTCTTTGAGGCAATCCTGGAAGCCGCCTCCAGAAAAGCGCCATGTCCCTTTTCTATCTTCAGAGTGCCGACGTTGCCGACTATCAGTGCCTGAGAGGAAAGCCCCAGGACTCGTCGCAGTTCGTTCCGATCGCCGACGTAATCGACTCGACCCAGATCAATCCCATTGTAGATCACCCTTATTCTGCTGGTCGGTATGCCCCAAGTCTGAACCATGAAGTCCTTCAGGAACTGAGAGACTGCAATAGTAGCGTTCCACCGTCGCGAGAAGAACGTGAACGCCAGTCTGTTCAGAAACTGGCTCCTCCCGCTGCCGACGCTGTGTTCGGTGGCGATTCTGGTAGGTATCCTGGCGAGCATTGACGCAGGAGTGCCTATATTAAAGGCGTCTCTGCAATGCATACTCACAACGTCCGGTTTCAGCTTTCGCATCAGGCGTGCGAGCCTGACAACCAATGCAACGTCCAGTCTCCTCTTCTTCTCCAAGAAGTGCACTTCTATGTTTGCTTCCTCAATCTCCGTCCTGAAACCGGGTGGGTCGTAGAACGTGCAGACTGCGATTTCGTATGCCCTGGAGTCAAGATTCTTCACCAAGTCAGTGAGTACTCGTTCGGCTCCTCCGTATCCGAGAGAGTGAATCACGAAAAGTATCCTTGTCCTACGAGAATTCCTGCTCAACGTACAGCATGACCTCCTGCAGACCCACCAGTAACCCCAACGTGCATATTCCGGCGTAGTGGGTGAACGCTACCCCCGTTAATCCAGCAAATGTCATAATAACATGGAAATAGAAAGACAGTATTCCCAGAGAGACACCCTTCAATATTGGATCCTCGAGCTTTCTGAAAACGAAAAAGCCTCTCTTCACAAAGACCGCGGTCAGTGCACAGACCGCGATCATGCCCAGGATCCCCATCTGCGCCAAGACTGTTATCACCCCGCTGTCCGCGCTCCCCACCTCCCTGAGAGCAAGCCCCGCAGCATACTTGGAGGATTCATGTACGTAGCCCACACCCTGCACGGGATTGCGCCTGAATAGCTCCATCCGAAACGCCGCCTCCTCTACCCTTATGGCCACGCTGCCCTCGCGCTCCCTGACCTCGCTCAGAACCGAAGTGAATCTCTTGCTGATAACACCAGAGATTTCAAAGAATGAGCCTTCTTTTCCGGCAATCGCAAGAAAACTTATTATCAATACGCTAACGACACCAATCCTTATCCACAGGGCGTTCGCTCTCTTTAGGAGGGCCCTGCGATCTCGGCTCCACTTGTAGCCGACAAGCAAAAGAAATAACGTCCCTCCTATGGTGGCAATCCAGAAGGCACGGCCAAAAGTCAGAACCACGCCCCCAAACATGATGAGGGCACACAACATGGAGAGGAACCGCATTCTGCTGGAGTCGGCAAACAGATAAACGCCTACCAGACACAGGAAAGCCGCACCCGTTAGATTAAACGAGAGCACATAGCTTCTCGGGAGGCTAATTGCGCCCACCCTAATCCACTGAACGTACGCAAAGGGGGTGAGTTGCTTCTGCGTAATGATCTGAAGAGCTGAGACAACCTCGGGGACCAGGGCAAGCACAAGCAGCCCGACAAGCAGCCTACGCAGCCTCGCCGGAGAGCTGGCAAAAGCCATGACCGGCACCATCGTGAGGTAGTAGAAATAGGGTGCGGCGACACGAAGTGCAAGATTTAGGGTGCTATGACCTGTCAGCACTGTGTAGCCAACGACAGCCAGCACGTAGGCTGTGAATGCTAGAGTGGCTCGCACTGTATAGACACGAAATGGATTGTTTCTGCTCCTGCCAAGGAAGGCGGAAGAGCAGGCGACTAAGAGCGCAATAATGAGGAGCAGATCACGCAGCTTGAAGAGACCTGGAATTCTTCCAAAGGTCTCTGGGTTAGAAAAGCCAAGAAAATCGTATGCTCCCAATAATATTAGGACGGGCACAATCTCTGCGCTGAACGCTATGATGCAAAGCAATACAACAGCAAGCATAAGGCCCAGACCGGCGGTAGCTTTCCTGCCTACTACCCAGCCCAAAGGGATCGTGAGAGCCAGAAAGAACCCTGCGGCAATAACCGACATCTTTCCTGCCAAGAAACCCGACCCGTTTTGGCCCCTAGCCAACTGAACCTCCTCCACGCAGGCGGCGTCTGCCACACACGAGCAGATATATTCGCCAAGTCATCTGCTCAATCGCAGTAGCTACCGAAGCCACAATGGTCGCTCCTGTCCCGTGATGCTTTCGGAAATACTCGACGAGATCCTTTCTTTGTATCTCAAGTATACTCAGAATCGGCTTCTTCAAAGTTGAACGACTAACCAGATGGCACACTCGCACAGACGGATTGTGATAAATGTCGAATCCTTCCCTCTTCAATCTGAGGCAAAGGTCATCTTCAGTGCAGTAAAGAAGGAAACTCTCATCGTAGAAATTGACTCGCCTGAGGGCAGATGCTCGTGCCATTAGAAAAGCGTCAGATATGACATCTACTCTTCTGACGCTGAGCCTGTCCCAGTCAGCCATTCTCGCCTCTCTAAGAGTCACACTGCTCCGAAGAAACCTGACAACAGGTTCCCTACTCACAACAAGCCAAGTCAGGGTTCTAAATGGCCAGCACGTTGGCAAAATGTTGCCCTCACTGTCGACAAATAGACAACTCGCGGCAGCAGCAGCCTGATGACTTTCCATGAAATCAAGCATCCCTTTGAGAGTCTCCTTTTCAACGATCGTGTCCGGATTCAGAATGAGAACATACTCCCCTCTTGCCTTGGCCAACGCTTGGTTGTTGGCACGCGTGAAGTACAGATTCTCCTTATTAGAAATGAGCTCGACCGATGGGAAGCTGCTTTTCACCATCTCCGGGGTTCCGTCCGACGAAGCATTGTCAACGACGAAAACTTCCATGGGGATTCCCCTACTGCTCTCCAGCAGCTTTAGTAAACACTCCGAAAGCTCTTCACGTGAATTATGACTCACAACGATGCATGAAACCACAGGTCGGCCACTATCCATGCTAGATTGTCTCATTGAGCCGGAACAATGCTCTGACGTTGCGAGAAACAAAGCTACGGACTTCAATCACATCCTGTCTACCCACAGAAAGAAGTGGGACGGCAGAGCGCCCAGAGACCTTGGCAAAAACGAGAAGCGCAACTGAGATCGAAGCCAAATAGGCAACTGACGAGGCCAGTGCGGCACCGGAGATTCCAAGAGTCGGAATCAGAACAATGTCAAGCAGTATTCCGATTCCAAGGCTCAAAGCAGCCAACGCTGTGTTGATCGCGGGCCTCCCGATAAACGCGTTGAAATATGCCGTTGTTATGTGAGCCAGCCCATACACGACGGCTCCTGGAAGGAGGATTCTCATTGCGATGGCCGAACCTGAGAAGAGGTCGCCATACACAATCCTAATGGCTATTCCGCCAGCAACAAAGAGCAACACGCCGCACGCCCCACCCCAGAGCAGGGCAACGCGACACGCTGTACTGACAAGTCGGTAAGCTTCGTCAGGCTCGGAAGATGCAAATCTGGGCAGAAGAGCAACTGCCATGGCACTCGGAAGATACATTATCAATGAACTCACTGTAGCTGCCACAGTGTAGAGACCGACGGCGGAGCTGTCCAGAAAATAGGCTACCAGGTAAACGTCAAACCGTAAGCTCGCCATTCCGATAAGGCTTGCCACACAGACCGCCGCACCGAAGCGTAGTGACTCCTTAAGCACGGCGGGAGAAATGGAAATCTCTGGTCTTGCCAATGATAATGCCAGAGAAAGCGCCACAACAACAGAAACAGCTTCCCCTGCCATCCAACAGTAGAGTGCCGTCCATAGGTCAAGTTGTCGCAAGAGAAATAATGCGAGCAGGGAAAGAGTAACGACGTGACCTACTGTATGTACGACGGCTAACCTGCCGATCCTGTTCAATCCCTGAAGCAGCCCTGCCAGATGCTCTCTCAAGAGGCCAATCGGGACCACTACAGCCAGCAAGACAAGAAACGGGGCGAGAGAGACTCCCTCTTTGAACCAGGTCTTAAGACCCAACGTCACTCCGGCCACCAGAACGGAAGCACTCGCCACCAGAAGAAGGGAGTTGCCGAGAAGTGCCTCGGGGCTGTACCTTCGCTTCCCTACTGTACTGGCCACGTACACGGGAACGCCGAAGTTACTGATGAGGACGACGAAAGCATAGGTAAGGACGAAGAGAGAATAGGTCCCCTTTCCAGACGGACCCAGCGTCCTTGCGATTATCACACCACTCAGTAAAGTGCTCAGCAGTCTGGCTATCTGCGAACCCAGACTAACGCTTGTTGCCCTACCAAGATCCATTTGGCTGACGGCTTTCAGTCCGCGTACATGTTCACTTTGGCACCGTCGCGGCGAAGTTTCCTTTTTACAGATACTGGCACTCCACCGACTACGGTACCTGTGCTGACGTCCCTGTTCACAACGCTGTTGGGCAATACTACTGCGAACCGCTCAATCGTTACGCCCGGATAAATGGTCGAATTGCCCCCGATCCAAACGTTGTCATAGATTCTCACGGACCCGGTGATCACCTCCGAGCGATCATCTAGCGCTTTGCCTCCCAGTGCCTGCCAGATACTAGAGTGAGTCCAGATCCCCACGGAGGGACCCGCAACGTGAACATAGCTGCCTATCTCCAACCCTCCAGACCAGTCAAGGACTGCCCCGATTCCGACATAGCTGTGTTCGCCGATCGAGATTTTTCCTTGACGAAAACCGGTCGTAATCACCCCTCGCTCTATGAAAGACCCATTGCCGATTACAGCGTTTGCAATCACGCTGCACTCGCACAAGACCACACGGTCGCCCAGTACGGTCCCTTCCCCAATGCTGCATCTCGAGCCAATAACCGTCTCTGTGCCGATGCCGACGTCGGCTCCTATTGTCACGTTCGAGCCAACCCTAACCGACTCTTCCACGACCGCTCCCATTCCCACTCTGACTCCATGCGCGACGGAGACCTTCCTTCCAACGTGCACGCCTCCCAGGCGCAACAGAGCCACCCTCAATGCGCAGAACGGCACAACTGCTGCAGTGGCTCTGAACAACCTCTGTATCTCCGCCCTCATCTGTCGATTGCCACCTTTCTCCAGACAATTCTGGCCGGGCTTCTCGGATGAAAGACTACCCGAACCGCCTGTCCCAGAAAGGTCCTCCTGATCGCGGAGCAGTAGCCGACAACTGCACCGCCAAAGCCCTTCTTGAATGCTGAAATGCCGGGCAGTCGGGCAGTATCGATCCCCAGAAAGTCATACACGTTTGAGTCACGTTCCTTCGCCGCAAGTATGCAGTGCCACTGCACAATATCGTTGGCGGCCAGTCCCTTACCTTCTTCTGACGACGCACCACTCCAGTACACGGATGAGATGCCGTAGTGAAGAAGAAGGGCACCGGCAACGATCGTTCTATTTCGCACTGCCACCAGGAATGAAGCAAGACCAGCGGGAATGAGCTCTTGGGCAACCCGCGAGAAGAACGACAGTCTCAGCGGTTCCTTCCCGCCTCTAGCCAACGTTGCGCAAAGTAGGTTGTGGTATTCTGGCATATCCTCCGCAAATCCCGACCTGACCTCGACACCTTCCTGCCGGGCCTTGCGTATCATGTTTCTCCGCTTCGCACCCAAGCCATTCCAGAGTTCATCAACGCTCTGGCGCAGTCCCAGCGTGACGGTCTGAGCCGTCCGAACAGAGAACTTTGCCCGTTTGAGAATCTCGGAATCAAACCCCGGAGGCGTCACAACATATGTCGTGCATGCTCCGCTGAGTCTCTGTTGCTCCTTCAAGAGAACCTCAGCAGCACACTCGAGGCCTGGAGCAAAAACTGGCCCTCCATACACGGCCTCATACATCCGTGGCGGCGACCATGACGCCCTTAGCAGAGCGCGATCTGACCAGACATAGAATATGTTGCAGGCCACTATTTTGTCATCGACGCTGACAATCGAAACTCTCGGCTCAAGCCCGAACTCCGAAGAAAGAAGCCGATTCCATTCGGTGGAGTGAAACACCGTTGCAAAGGAGCATCCACTGACAAGGTTGGATATCGCCTCCTCTTGTCTGGCTGTCATTTCATTCAAATGAAAAGTGCATGCCGAAAGTTCTGGGCCGTCCCGACGTTCCCGAAAATATCTGACTCCATCACCGTTCCCTGTTACGATCGGAGCGATGGAATCAGAAGTTCTGTTCACTGTAGACATCTTGATCTACCAAACTCCTGTACAGTGGCAATGATGTGGTCGATTTCCGCTGGTGTCAGGTCAGGGTACAGGGGAAGAGTTATGAGACGTTTCCAGACTCTCTCTGTGACTGGAAGCGACTTTCGGAAAGGTGCGTATGCCGAATAGAGGTGATTGGGGAAGTAGTGTACGCTGGCCGCAATTCCGCAGTCGGCAAGGAAGGATATTAAATCGTCCCTGACTGACGAGGGCACTTTGATGACGTAGTTGTGCAGAGCGCTTCTTGCGTATGGTTTCTCCGCGGGAATGGACACCCAGGATATTTGAGAAAAGGCCTTATTGTACGTCGTTACAATCTGTCTTCGTCTTGCGTTAAGTGCGTCGAGCTTTCGAAGCTGAACAAGCCCAATGGACGCAGCAATGTCATTCATGTGCGCCTTGAAGCCCACTTCAGCCACCGTGTACTCCCACGCATACCGGGACTCACCTGATCTTTCGTAAGTGGATCTGGTTATCCCTAGCCAGCGAAGCGCACGAAGTCTCTCAGCGAGGTCTTCGCTTGAAGTAACGATCATCCCTCCCTCGCCAGTCGTGAGATTCTTCACAGCATGAAAACTGAAACACCCAAACTCTCCCAGCGTCCCCAGTTTTCTCTGCTTGTACTCGCCACCACAGGCGTGGGCAGCGTCTTCAACAACGGCGACCCCCTTTGCCTTGGCCAGGTCGAGAATGGGGTCCATATCGCAGGCGTGGCCCCCATAGTGAACAACCATGATGGCCTTGGTGCGAGGGCCGATGAGCCGCTCGATCTCAGCAACGTCAATGTTCAGCGTGTCTTCCTCTATGTCTGCAAACACAGGGATGGCATTATTGTAAAGGATTGCGTGATTAGTCGAGACAAAGGTCATGGCAGTCGTAATGACTTCTCCCCCCTCAATATTCAGTGCCTTTAGGGCAAGATGAAGGGCGGCTGTGGCCGAGCTGGTTCCGACGGCAAACTTGATTCCAAGGTAGCCCGCAAATTCCGACTCAAACTGCTTCGTTTTCGGGCCCAATCCTAACCACCCCGTGGAAAACGATTCCCTCAGGGCATCAAGCTCTTCCTCGCCTACCGATGGCTTGAAAACGGGTATCATGGTCTTCTCTGTAATGTGCGGCAGCCTAAGTAAAGGGGTAAGGACGATCCGTTCGCGGAAGTTCGGAGACTATCTCATCAGCTCGGCTCATCTGCCCCTTGCGCATGCGAGTAGGACCTGTAGTAGTCGTAATAGCCCTCGCCGAGCCTTTGCCTAATATCAAGATCATTGAGAATTATCCCAATCACCCTCGCGTGAACTCCCCTCATCACTGAGATAGCCCGAGACAGCCCTGCGACTCCGGTCACACCGCACCGTGCAACCATGAGAACCCCATCAACTCGAGCACCAAGCGCTGCCGCGTCTGAGATGGGGAGGACCGGAGGCGAATCAAACAGCACGAACTCGAACTTCGCTGCAAGCTCTGCGATTACCTGCCGCATCCTGAGCGAACCTAACATCTCGGATGGATTCGGGGGCAGAGTGCCCGTTCCAACCAGAAAGAGACCATCAACGCTGGTCGATGTTATGACGTCGTCCAGCACAGCCTTTCCGCTTAGAACATCCGTCAGACCGGCTCCCTTCGGAGTGCCAAGTAGGAGGCTGACTGTAGGGCGTCTCAGATCCGAATCTATGACCACTGTCTTGTTCTTGGCCTGTGCCATGACGAAACCCAGATTTGCCACCACCGTCGACTTACCCTCCGTGGGTCCCGGACTGGTCAAGACAATCGTTCGAAGCGGCTTGTCCACTTGAGAGAACAATATGTTGGTTCTCAGAGTGCGATAAGACTCAGATATTTCAGAGCGTGGGCTAAGTTCAGTCAGAAGAACCTTCGGGACCGCTTCTCCGCTGCTGCCCTGAAACGGAAAAACACGTCTTCTTGTGCGCAGCAAACGGAACCCTCTGCGCTTTGTCGTGGCACTTGGGATTGCCGCAAGCACGGGGATACCGTCAGTAGCGGTCTCCACATCAGAAACGTCCGCTATTCTGTCTCGGAGGCGCTCAAGCGAAAAAACGCACAACAATCCCAGCAAGAGACCTGCCACTGAGCCCAAGAGAACGTTTCGTCTTTTTCTGGGGAGGATAGGTTCACGCGGTTCTTCCGCACGGTCGACGACAGAGGCGTTTCCGAGCTGTCCGGCCTCCTTTATTCGCGCCTCCTCGTACCTGTCCATCAACATCAGCAGTATCTGTTCATTTACCTCTCTTTCACGCTCTAACCTGGCGAGCGCAAGAGCCTTGCCGGGAAGTCTCTCGAGCTCAACGGCGTACTGCGACACGAGCTGGTCAAATCCCTCCACGCGGGCCCGCAGTGTTCTTACTTCGACCTCCAGATCAAGTATCCTCTCGATCAACTCCTGTGAATAGGAGAAGGGGTCCTGAAGGCTAACTTCCTCGGATAGAGCTGATTTTGTCTTGGTGACGAGCTGACCCTTAGTCTCTTCGATTCGCCTCTCGATTTCCTTCATCTTCTCGTGATTCTCAGGATAGCCCTGAGCCAGATAACGAGTTCGTATGCCTTCAAGATTTGCCAGAGTGCCACGCAACTGAGTGACCATCGGGGCTGACACTCTTCCAATATCGTCCACCAGCGATTTTCTCTGATCGGAGAGCTGCGTCTCGAGGAAAGTCAGACGACGCTGAGTAGACTCAAGGTCAACTTCTGCCTGTCCCTTCAGCGCGTCGAACTCAGCCAGCTTCTTAACAGCAGCTTCTGTCTCGTGTGAGAGACTCGCCACTTTCTCGCTCTCCTGGAATCTTTTCAGCTTATCTTCGGCACTAGAGAGGCGCTCTCTGACCAGCGTTAGCTGCTCCTCCACAAAGCTCTTGATCTCAGTGACCTCACCCCTTGCCCAAGAGAGATTCAGCTCCAGATAGGTCTCCACAATCGTGTTCGCTATCAAGCTCGCCTCGTAGGGCTTCCCTGCCCTAGCTTTCACCACGATGATGTTGGTGTTCTGAATCGGAGAGATTTCGACCGCTGGGGACAACCTTTCGATAAGACTTGCCATCGAAGCCTTGCCGTCTTCTGACGCAAATAGTTCCAGTCTGTCGGAGACAGGGAGGTTTCGCAGCTTTGAGATCGTCCTTTCTGCAAGCGTTCTACTTCTCAGAATCTCGACCTGATTGTTCAGGATCACCTCGTTCACCACGGACGATTGCATCGCACTTCGGACACCGAATAGCGACTCTATCCCGCCGGCTCGACCTCCCACCTCGACCATGATCGTGCTGCGCGCTTCATAGACCTTCTTTGTCGTGAACGAGAAAACAGTGGTCACCGCAACCGTGAGGAAGAATATTGATGCCACCAGAAGCCGATTCCTGTATAGAATATGGAAGTACTCCCTGAATGAAGGCTCTTTCCTTTCAGAATCACGGGAGAACATTAGCAGCAACCTCCGGAGCGGACCTGCTTATCGTGTTGCATAGACAATGACGTTGGCAAAGAGAGCCACAACCGACAATACGGTGCCAAACCGGACCACTCCCTGCCAGAAAGTGGCGGGTACCAAGATAGTGTCGCCCGGTTCCAAGATAGGAATGCCTGAGTAGTCGCCGGAGTTCGTGTAGAGTTTCAAGTCAACTTCAATGATCCCTTCTTGGCCGGGGGCTGTTCGCACGAGTCTTGTTCGTTCGAGCTTTGCCCCATCAGTAGGGCCTCCGGCGAGTGAGATGAGTCCAATAACATCCGTCCCGTCTGACACCAAATACAGACCCGGGTTTCGGACCTGCCCCCAAATGTGAACGTGGAACTGCAGTTCATCCTCGGCTCCAAGGCGAAGATAGTACTGCGACCTGCGCGACTCGTCGCGCGGTACTGCCTTGGTAGGAGTCTCAACCTCTTCAGCCCGTGCAGAAGCCAAGGACCCGAACCCAACGGCGAAAAGAAAAACCCCCAACACGATGAAGGAGAATGTTCTTCCGAGAATCACCGAAAACTCCCTCTCTCTTGGCACCAGTAAGAAATGCCTGCCCTCATGGCCAGGCCACTCACATGCTACAGACGAAAGTGGCTCTCTGTCAAGTCACTTTTGGGAGCTCTCAACCCACCTGGATTTCCCAGTGTGCCTTCTGCCTGGGCAAGATAGTCCAGTGCGCGTCGAGGGCCTCTTCCCTTTACGGTCCAACTGTGATATACTGGTAATTTAGGGTATACCCTACCAAGTCAATTTCACAGGAGTACACTTTCTTCTATGGTTCGCCCTAGTTCATCGAGATCCCCCAGAAGTCCAAGACGCATATGCATGGTCGCTTATACGCAGTACAGGAGCGACCCACGATGCCGCCGTGAGGCAGAGGCTCTCGCGCAGAGAGGAGATGAGGTAGATTTCATCTGCCTGGGCTCTGCCGGGGAGCCGAAACTGGAACTGATAGAAGGGGTGACGGTGAGGCGCCTCGCGATGAAACGTTATCGAGGTGATTCAGCTGCCAGTTACGCCCTCTCATACGCGACGTTTTTCCTGAAGGCTTCCTTGGCAATCTTGAGACTCTCTCTGAGGGATCGGTTTCACGTCATACATGTGCATTCGATGCCGGAGCTAATGGTCTTTATCGCTCTCTTGCCAAGGCTCCTGGGAGCAAAAGTGGTACTAGATCTTCACGAACTCTCTCCAGAGCTTTATGCTGATAGGTTTGGACTTTCGTCCCGCCATCCAGTGCTTCAACTACTCATATTCGTCGAGAGAATTTGCGTCAGGTGGGTTCATCGCGTAATCTGCGTACACGAGCCCCAGGCAAAGCACATTATGTCTAGATGCTCCCCACGAGAGAGGCCCTCTGTGGTAATGAATGTCCCTGATCCCAGGCTGTTCCACCAGTCTAGTGACGCCCCAAGTGGCACCTGCGACAATGGGACATTCAAGATGGTTCACCACGGGACAATCGTGGAGAGGTACGGCGGGGACATCGCTGTTCGCGCACTTGCCAGCCTGGACGGAAAGATACCGGGATTGGAGTTCGTCATCTACGGTGACGGTGATTTCGCTCGAAATCTTAGTGAGGAGATTTCGCGGCTGAATCTTGGTGAACGCGTTTCGCTCTCTGGACGCACGCTTCCGCTGGAAGCGGTCGCACCGGCCATAAAAGACGCGCAGCTCGGAATCGTTCCCCATCGTGACGGTCCCATAATGAAGTGGGCGCTTCCCACGAAGCTGATGGAATACGTGGCACTTGGGATACCCGTCGTAGTCGCCAGGACCTGGGTCGTCACCCGGTACTTCGACGACTCCATGGTGATGTTCTTTGAGCCCGGAAACGCTTCGGACCTGGCCCGTTGTATCCTCAAGCTATACAGGGAGCCGGAGCTTCGCCGCTCTCTGGCTCAGAACGCAAAGAAGTTTCTTGAAGAACACTCGTGGGAGAAGGAAAGGGAGAAGCTCTTCTCCGTCATCGACGGTCTGGAAACCTAAGTCCTACATTTGATGTGAGGTGATGCCTAGCAGCTTTATTATTACTGAGGGGAAAGAGGGTCATCTTTACCGGCTGGCTGCTACCGGGTTGAGCCACCAGCTTTGATATTGATAGGGGATTGCAGGTTGCAAGTTCCGACCTGCAGGCCAGCCCTCACTCCTGAGCCCGGGAATCACCCGCCAATGATGGGGCGGATGGCGATTCCTTAACAGATGCTCCTGCTTCTGATTGCAAACGTTCTTTCATTTGCGCGAGACGGCTGAACGATTTCAGCTTTCTATCCGTTTCTTGTTTCAGGTGAGTGTCCGGCTTGGGCTCTCATGACCCTTTCACGGCCGGGCCCGGACGCTCTGCAACAGGAGAACTGTCACGTTCTACGAACGGATTCGGTGACGCAGCTCCGCACTGTTGCTTCTTACGTATGCACCACTGAGGAAGCAGCCGCGTTTTGTTATTGCGAGACGATATGGAGAAGTCAACAGCAACAAGGATAGCACTCATCGTACTTCTGGCCTCGGTCATCTCCTGTCTGCCTGTGCATGGGGGCGCGGCCGCAGAGCCAGTACCCGGGAGGGTCCAGCCGGATGTCGAACGGACCCCACCCAGTTCCCCGGTTCCGACGTTGGAGCGCCGCGGAGACGTCTACGTTTCAAGTGAAATAAAGGTGGAGGGTGAAAGACCCTCCCTACCCTTCTCAATCCTGCTTGATGAACATATGGCGAAGAGGACTCCTGCCACGTTCTCGGACCCGCTGCGCGCCGCACTGTGGACGGTGCCCGGAGTGAGTCCAAGAGACGAGTTCTTTGTGCGCCCGAGCGTGCACGGTGGATTGCCCGACTGGGTCTCGGTGTATTACGGGGATTTTCCCGACTGCTACCCCTACATGCTCTACGGTGCCGTCTCGGTGGCAAATGCGCAGTTCGACGAGCTGCGCCTTCTAAAAGGGGCCTTTCCGGTGGAATACGGAGATGCCCTTTCGGGAGTGATGGTTATCGAGCCGAAACGTCTTGCGGCGACAGGAACGTCGGCCGGGGTCTCGATGGACCTGTTGAGAAGCAGTTTTCACGTCAGTGGCCCCCTCAAAGATTGGGACTACGGTCTTTCCTGCGAAACTTCCTTCTACGATAAGGTGCTGAGTGCTTTTGACGAGGGCGGCTATCCCAACTCCTCCTCCGTGCTCTCAAGCATCTCAAGGAGGTTTGGATCCAGGCGGCTTTTCCTCAGAGCCTTCTACGGTTCGGGCGGTGCCGACACCAGGGTGGAGCCCTCCACCGATACTTACACCAGCACGAACGCGGCCAGTCGGACCCTCAAGAGGCGTTTCGAGCTCTCAGTTCAGGACGCCGGCACCAAGACGCTCCACACCACGTCAGTGGGATTCTTCTCAGACGCAGAGAGCTTCGATGCAAGCGACGGCCTGATGGGAAGAAACAAGGACGTGCTGAGCGTCTTCTCTGCCGACGTCGTCCTGAAGGCAAAGAGCTTCGGACTCTCTCACAAGAGCACTCTGTACTCACCTGGAGGTCATGCAGTCGACATTGGAGGTTCCGTCAGGAATGAAGAAGTAAGTCAGTACGCGAGAACTCAGGGCTGGGACTTCATCCCGCTTTTCAACACCGGAAGAGACGACCTCACCGATGAATCTCTTTCAGACCTAGACGAAGTCCTGCGTTTCTGGAGATACTCTCTTTATGCTCAGCACCGCCGCCGCCTCGGTGGTTTTCGCGTGACGGTGGGGGCACGCTGCGACGCTCTCAATTCCAGCGCCGTTCCTGCAATGAGAGCCTCAGTAGAGAGAAAACTGAGCATTCTCAATCTCAGGGTCGCCGGAGGACAGTACCACAGGTTTCCGGTGAGCGGCACTCTGAGGGAGGGTAAACTGGCAGGGCTCACCGAGACCTATTGGGAGCCCGAGTCGGCGATTCATGCCCTCTTCGGCGTGGACGCAATGTTCGGTCTCGCGACCGTGTCAGTCGACCTGCACAGACAGAGATATTGCCACCTCGTCCTAGTAAGCCCCGAGGGGTTCGAATCCAGAGGCGGAACAGGCGAGCTGAGAAGTGTTGACTTGACTGTATCCAGCCCCAAAGGCAGCCGGAGGTTCTGGGCATACGCTACGGCCTCTCTGGGAAGAGCAGAAGTCATGGGAATCCCGACCGACTGGGATCAGCGTCTGGTCGGGAAGGCAGTGTGTTCCGCGAGAATCTCAAGAACGCTCGAGCTTGCGTCCAGAGTTTTCTACGGCAGCGGCCTGGCTTACACGCCCCTCGTCGGAAGAAGGCTCGTGATCAGCGCCGAGGAGCCCCTGACGGACATCGGTGGGAACGCGGTTTATGAGGCGGTCTGGGGACCGGAGAATTCTGCAAGACTGCCCTATCAGTTCCGGCTCGACGTCAGGCTCACGATGGACGTGACGCCCTTCGGCAAGAAGACCAGGTTCTACGTTGAGGGCTTCAATCTGACCAACCACAAGAACGTCTCGGGAATAAGCTACCTCGACTATTATTCCAGGACCGTCTACCGCTCGAACCTTCCTCGCGCGGCAAACGTCGGCTTCGAGTTCTACTTCTAGAGCTCAGGCAGCCGCAACGCCTTCCGTTTGTCTCTCTGAAATTGTTGACAGAACAGAACCCGAAATAAGAGTGCAGAAAAGCTGAAGGGTGCTCTTGTGATGATTTACGAAGACTCCGGGTTCGGGGTGTCCCATCGTTATGACGCCCACTGAACGAGCGCCGGCTATGATGGGGACAGCCAGAAAGGACCCGAGCGGGGGCAGACCTTCCTTCTCCGGCCTGGCCAACTCTTTGACAAGCACGGACCTTCTCTCCCTTGCCGCCCACGCCGAGAGCCCCTGACCCAGGTCAAACTGCACGCGCTCGATGAGGTCCTGTGGATAGCCCACCGTGGCCTCCAGCTCCAGCTTCCCGGTGTTCTCCCTCAGAACGAAGATGGCTCCGTTCTGGAAAGGAACGAGCTCACGAAGCAGATTGAGACACTTCTCCAGAACCCGCTCCTGTTTCGTGCTGGAGGAGGCGATGCGCGAGACGGCCTCAAGGGATTTCATCTCCCTGTGGAGCTTGTCGCGTTCACTCAGAGAATTGCTGGAAATAACCTTAGAAACTCTATCACACAGACTTGCCGAAAAGGTCAGCGGATACCCCTCGGGTTTTCTCTTGACACTCTGCTCCAGAGACCCAAGAAGCGTCTGCGCCGACCTTAGAGAGATGAATCCCTTGTCGTGCAAAACATCCACGAGCGTCGAGCCGGACCGGAAAAGCTTCGTTCTCGTCTTCGACAATCCAAGATCACTTGCCGAAGCCCGACGGTGAGGCATCGTTTCTCTTTGTCGCGAAGTCGTGGCCTTTGGTGAGGTCCGGCGCAAGGAACTCTTTCCACCACGACCCCGCCTGTTTACTTGTCGGCGGGCCGAGTTCCTCATACCAACACCTTGCTCACGCGTGTCTTCAGTCTAGAGATCGCCTTGGTGTGAACCTGCGAGGCTCGCGACTCCGAGATTCCGAGTACCTGCCCTATCTGCTTGAGCGTGAGCCCTTCGTAGTAGTACAGGGCAATGACCAGCCTCTCCTGTTCCGGGAGCCTGTTTATGCACCTCAGCATTATCTCCTTCGACTCTTCCTGTTCCACAATCTCAAGCATGTCCACCACCTGCGGGTCTTCGATTACTTCGGAGAGTTCAACCCGACCGGCTTCCTCGTCCAAATGAACGGGCTGGTCGATAGAGAGAAAAATCGTTCCTCTCATGGCCTCCCCTACCCTCGACATGTCCTTAGAACTCAAACTCAGACTCTCTGCCACTTCACCGTCCGTAACGCTTCTGCCCAGCTTCTGCTCCAGACTACGCAGATGTTTCTGAACATTTCTGGCCTTTCTGCGCGTGCTTCGCGAAGCCCAGTCCAGAGCGCGCAGTTCGTCTAGAATTGCCCCCTTGATACGCCACATGGCGTAAGTCTCGAATTTCGTTTTCTTCCCTGCATCGTACTTCCTCAAGGCCTCTATCAGACCTATCACTGCGGCGTTTGTAAGGTCTCCCTCATCGATCGTCCTGGGAAGTTTGAATTTGATGCGATCCACGGCCGACTTGACGAGTGGAAGGTATTTCTCTACAAGCTCGACTTCGTTGTTTCTGCGGCTTGAGCCGTTTCGCTTTCGTGCGCCTTGATTGAGAACAGCGGATTTCACATAGGCCACGGCGTAACTCCTTACCTCGCTCTAGACAGGGTACTTGAGGCATTCCTGGCACGTTTGGTGGAAGCAGTCCTTGCGCTGCGCGCTCTCGTGCGGCCTCTGCCACGACCCCTCAGAGCCTTTTGGAGGCACTCCTTGATGTCCTTGATATTGAAAGGCTTAGAGAAACATCGCACGGCGCCGGCCTTCTTTGCCCTGGCTATGATCTCTGGAGAGCCATAAGCCGTAATGAGTATCGAAGGCATCTGCCTTTTCTCCCTCACCTTGGACATCAGCTCGATACCGTTCATGCCAGGGAGCCTGAGGTCAGTAATCAGCACGTCGCAATCTTCGGCACCCAGCTCCAGAGCCTCCTCTGAGCTTTCTGCCGTGATGGCCTCGTAGCCGTCTTCTCTCAAGCTCTCGGCAAGAGCCCAGGCAGTGGCCTTCTGGTCCTCTACGATGATGACTCGCTTTGCCGAGCGTTTTGGCTGCATTCTCTTCCTTTCCCCGTTTGTTGGCTCGAAGGGTCACCTTGTGGCAAAGCAACTTGCGTGCCATCAGTTGCGAATCTATCGATATTTCAATTAGTTACGGCGACGGAACGCCGACCGGGAGAGCTCTCGGCGACTGGAGAGACGATGAGGAGGACAGAAGCGGCTTCTTTGCGGCTCTGGAATGGGCAAAATTTGGATGTATTTAGGCTTCGCTGGCGTAACTTTGGTCACTGTCCGCGCGCGGCGCGACCCCTCACATCTGGGTGCGGAGCTCGGTCCCGTTTCTACCCGTTCTTCTTTCTGCGTCCCCGCTCCGTGGTTATGTCCGCGGCCGGGTGGCACATTTTGTGCACGACGCAAACCGAGAACCCGGCCTCTAGACCAAAGAAAGGATGGGAACAAGGTGAGAACCTCAATCCTAGTCGCGGAAAGCGATCCCGCACTCGCAGGGACCTTCGTGGAGATTCTCTCCTCTGGCGAGTGCAACGTGAAGGCAGTGTCCAGCCTGGAAGTGGCAATTATGGAGATGGAAAAGGAAGTCCCCGACGTGATGCTGATCTCTGATCAGTTGTCCGGGGGGAGAGGGATGGAGTTGTGCCGGGAAGTCCGGCAGACGCGTGGCGAGGATGACGTTCCGGCCATCGTCTTTCTCACCGGTGACTCGAAGCGGCAGGAGCTTCAAGATCCCTCTGTGCGCGTGGATGCCTGGTTGCGCAGACCAGTAGACCCCATCTTACTCAGATCCGCCGTGGAGAGTTTGCTCGACAGGAGGAAGAAAAGAACTCCCTCGAATCCTCTTACCAGGCTTCCAGGTCCTTTGGCCCTGTCGGAGGAAATCGAGAGGCGAAGGGCATCCGGGGAGAACTTTGCGACCTGCATATTCTGCTTGAGCACCGGCCCCGCCGAGGCCTACAGAATCAAATATGGGCAGCTCAAGTTCACGGGAATGGTAAGACTCGCGGCCCACACAGTCTCGGCATGCGCCCTCACCCACGGGGGGAAGGGGGCATTTGTAGCCCACAGGGGCACCCTCGAAGAGCCAGAATTCGTCGTACTCATCGACGCGGAGAAGACGGCCGAGCTGGAGAAGGCAGCCTCTGAAGAATTCGAAGCCAACGCTGAGCCTCTCTACGACAGAGTGGACCGTGAGGAGGGCTGCCTTGTCGTGGCCGACCAGAACGGCAGAAGAGCTGCGAAACCTTTCGTGTCTCTCCAGGCGCGGGCACGCGTCGCAGAAAAGGTCGGAAGCACGGGCACGTAGCCGAGGACTCCAGGCACCGCCGCATCAGCTGCCGTTCGGGAAGGTCACAAGATAAGGTCCCAAGATGAGGAAGTCCCGGAAGAGCTCGAGTGGTCAATTCTCTCGATTCTCAGAATCCGACCCTGCCTCCTCTGAATCGGAGGCTTCTTTCATGTACTCCTTCAGCTTGGTGCGCAGAGTTTGCCTGGATATGCCGAGAATCTGGGCCGCCCGCGTCTTGTTGTTGTTGCTCAGCTTAAGCGCCTTAAGAATGTATCGCCTCTCCGCCTCGGCCAGAGTGCAGACTTCGCTCTCGACTTCCTGGCGAAGCGGGGTCTGAGGCCGATCGTATCCCTCGGTACCCTCGCCTTCGCGTCCCTCAACGGTCGGCTCTCTCCTGACCGGCTCAAGCACCAGGTGTTCAGGAAGCACCAGGTCGTCTGTCTCCAGCAACATCGCCCTCTCGATGACGTTCCTTAGCTCTCTCACGTTGCCGGGCCAGTCGTACGTCAGGAGCCGCTGCATGGCTTCGGATGAACAGCCTCGAACGCTCTTGCCAAGCTCCTTGTTGAAATGCGCAATGAAATGCTCGACCAGCGGCCCGATGTCTTCCCTCCTGTTTCTGAGCGGCGGCACTTCGAGCGGAACAACGGAAAGACGGTAGAAAAGGTCGAGTCTGAAGCGACCCTCCTGTGCCTCTGTTCGAAGCGTCTTGTTTGTTGCCGCCATTATCCTGGTGTTCACACTTATGTCCTGCGTGCCTCCCACGCGTCTGAAGCTTTTCGACTCTATGGCTCTAAGCAGCTTGGCCTGAAGCCTCAGATGCATATCTGCAATCTCGTCCAGAAAGAGCGCACCGTGGTCTGCGACTTCGAAAAGGCCCTTCTTGAGCATCCTGGCGTCTGTAAATGCCCCCTTCTCGTAGCCGAAAAGCTCGCTCTCCAGCAGGTTCTCGGGAAGCGCGCTGCAATTGAGGGCCACAAACGGCCCCTCGCTGTAGTGGCTCTTCTCGTGAATGAGACGAGCAAGCAGCTCCTTGCCCACTCCCGTCTCCCCCATTATGAGCACCGTCGAACTCGGGCTCTGCGCAACCCGCTCCGCCTTTTTCATTAGCTGAGTCATACTTTCGCTGGCACCTACGATGTCCTCTGTATCGTAAAATCTCCTGAGCTCCTGCCTGTGCAGTTTGTCGCGACGCCTGGAGATAGAGCTTTCTATCGCATTGCCTACGGTGGCAAAAAAGGTCTGCGATTCCTTGTGAGCGGTCTTGGTTATGAAGTTGAATGCACCGTTTCTCATACACTCGACGGCCTGCGGGATGTCACCGTACGCAGTAATCATGATGACCGCAACGTCGGGAAAGTCTTTCCTTATCCTCTTGAGAACGGTGAGGCCGTCCTCGGAGCCCAACTTGAGATCAAGCAGCACCACATCAATGGGATTCTCAGAAATCTTTGACATGCACTCTCTCGAGCTGCTGGAAGAAATCGCCCTGTATCCGGCATCCTTGAGCGCCTCGCAAAGACTCCAGCTGAAGCTCTTGTCGTCGTCAACCACAAGGATGCTGCCCTTTTCCAACTCCTGAAGCTTACCTACGTCCGCCATACCTCTTCTCCACCGGAATATCGACCGTGACCTTCGTTCCAAGACCTTCCTTGCTCGAAATCGAGATACTGCCACCGTGTTCTCCAACAATCGCCTGAGAAATGGAAAGGCCGAGCCCTGTTCCTCCGGACCTGGTGGTAAAGAAGGGCGTGAAGAGCTTTGAAAGATACTGCTTCGGAATTCCCTGCCCGGTATCGGACACAACCAGCCTCACAAACTCCACGGATCGGGTCGACGCCGAAGGCTTTCTGTCGTTCCTGCGCCGCCCAGCGCTCACGGGCACTCTCTTTCGCGTCACTTTCAGCTCGAGCGTGAGTTTTCCGCCGAAAGGCATGGCGTGAAGCGCATTCAGAACAAGGTTAAGAAGCACCTGCGATATCTGACCGGGGTCCACGTACACCTCCGGTAGTTCTTCCTCGCAGCGGGTCTGGACCTTGACTTGCTGCTCCTCGGCCTGTTTTCTAACCAGATTGAGTGTCCTCTCGACAGAACTGTTCATGTTATGCCTGACAAGCTGGGGTTGCTTCGGTCTGGCAAAAAGAAGCAGGTTCTCGATGATCTTCTCAAGCCTGTCGACCTCGTCCAAAATTACGTCTGCAAACTTCACCCGTTCGTCATCTCTTGCGAAGCGTGATCGCAGTACTTGAGCACTCGTGCCGATGCCAGCCAGCGGATTTCTTATCTCATGTGCGACCCCCGCCGCCAGCTCGCCCAGCGATGCCAACCTGTCTATTCTCTTGTGTTGCTCGGCCCGTCTTGCCGCGGTGGGTTTCAGAAAGGCCACCGCGCTAATATCGGGGGAGGAAACTCTCGCTATCCGGGCCAGCACAGGGATGCGAGACTTTGATTTGGAAACAACGACCATCTCTCTCTCCAGGGCCTTCACCCTGGCTGGCAGAGAGACAACATCCTTCGTCTCGGTACCGGCCGCGAAAAGGCTGGAGCAATGAAGCTGCCCCGACACATCGAAGCCCAGCAACTTCTCAGCAGCCCTGTTCATGTACGTGACGTACCCACGTTTATCGAAGGCAACAGCAGCTTCGGGAAGCTTCTCGATTATCTGAGAAGCTTTCTTGGATAACAGAGAGTTCTTCATTCGAACCTCTGGCTGGAGGTCACGGCACCCTGGAACACATCACTGCCAATCTCAGAGTTTAAAGGAGGACGAGGTGCGCCCACACCGGCTTTGCCCGTCCAGGCGTGAGAAAGCTAGCACCGGCGTTTTGGACTGTCAATAGAAAAGCCCCGCGCGGGCGGGGCTGGAGGAAAGGGTCCTTGAGCGAAACACGAGCTTTCACGAGTGTGCCAACGCGAAAGGCGTCGCGTAGGAACCCTGGCTAATTTGAGTGATACTTTCTAAAGGACCGCCTATTCACCTGAACTGGCCCTTCGCAGGGCAACTGACGCTGGCGTCAGCGTTCAGTCTCTTCACCTTCGTTATTCTCAAGTACGCGATCGGAGATCCGTTCCGCGATAGTCCTACGGACCTCTTTGCTATTGTAGTAACCTTCGGCTATTCTTTTCTTGATTGACCTGAGGCGTTTCTCGTCAAGCAGCGCTCTGTTCCTGCCACGACGGAGACGTTTACCCTTGGATGCTCTCGTCGATACCATCTGAAATGGCCTCCTAGGTCTGGTATCGGCCTAAAGCGGGAAAACATTAGCTTCAAGTGACCCGAGAGCCCTAACCTTTCTCTTTGGGGTACCTTACGGCGAGGCGGTCGTGAGGATCAGGCCGACCACGCCCACGACCAGGCAATAGTAGCCGAAGTACTCCAGCTTCCCCCTCTTGACGAGCCTGAGCAGCGCTCCGGCCGCAAAGACCGCGCAAGCGAATGCCACAACAGAGCCTATGGCAAGGGAATCCGCCCCCACGGTAGACTCGGCGTCCAGGCTCCGTGAGAATTCCAGCAATGCCCCACCCACTATGGCGGGCAACGACAACAGGAACGAGAACTTCACCGCTTCCTCCCTGTTGACGCCCAGAAGAAGCGCAGCGCCGATGGTCACACCGGATCTTGATATCCCCGGAAGAACCGCCACCGCCTGGGCAATGCCCACCAGCAGAGCCAGCCCAGGACTTAGCGCGAGCTTCTTCTCCCGCGCCCATCTCGTGACGAGCAGGAACACGCCGGTCAAGGGAAGCATGGCGAAAGTCAGCGTCGCACTGTGGAATACTGCTTGAACCTGTTTGGAGAGAAAAACGCCCACCACGGCCGCCGGTATGCTTCCAATCAAAACATACAGGATCAGCGAACGACCGCGTCTCTTTGCCTCGGGTGCCAACCCTGACTGCGCGATCGAGCGCACCATGACTCCAAGCTCGTTCCGCAGAACAAGGCAAAGCCCCAGGGCCGTCGCAACGTGGACGCTGATCTCAAACGAGAGGTCGCTCAACTCCAGGCCGAGCGCCTTCTCAGCGAGCACAAGGTGCCCCGAGCTGCTCACAGGCAGCAGCTCGGTGAGCCCCTGCACGATTCCCAATACTAACGCATTAAGCCAATCCAAATCCGTCTACCCAGCCAAGTGAAGAGGGAAAGCCAACGCGCTTCCACCTCAACCCCCCACGTTCAAACGTGCCAGACCCACGGCAACCAGTCCGACTAACATCGCAAGCTTGAGAAACCTGATCGCGCTCGTCACGCTCCTCCCCGAGACGTGCCTCCACAGGACCAGCGCCACCCACAGAAACAGAGCATCCAGCAGAAGGACGACACCCATGTAGTACTCATTGTAGTAGCCCGTAGCATAAGGAACAAAGCTCACCGCCACGAGAGCAAGAATGATCACCGACGCCAGCCTCAAAGCAAACCGTTCTCCCAGCATGGTTGCCAAGCCACGCGCGCCGCGCAGGTTATCCCCCTCCTGGTCCTGAACGTCTTTGAGAATCTCCCTGGGCAGGTGCACAAGAAACGCAAGCAGAGCGGGAAACAGGGTATGCTTCACCCCACCGGCGGACAGCCCCCCGAAGACGAGAGTGAATGCAGCGAGGAGACTTACGAGGAGATTCCCGAGGGTGCCGGTACGTTTTATGTGAGCGCTGTAAAGCCACACCAGAACGCTCAGACCCGCAACGGTCAGTCTCAGCAGCGGAGCAAGCGCAAGCGTGAACAGTAGAGCCGCCGACAGGCAAAAGAGCGACACGACGAGCGCACCTCTCCTGGAAATGGTCCCCGAGGGAATCGGCCTGTCGGGCCTGCTTACTTCGTCCGAGGACGCGTCATAGTAGTCGTTGAGAGCATAACCGAAGGCGGCTCCGAAGCACATGGACGCGGCCGCCGCACTAGTTGGAACGAACTGTCCGCCTCCAGAAAGCAGCCCTCCCACGAAAGTGGCGGCGAAGACAGCGAGTGAATTCAGGATTCTTACTACTCTGAGGATTGAAAACAGCTTGGATGTGAAAGAGGTCACCTTCGAAACCGTCACAGCTCCCGTGGAGTCCATCGCGGGTAGAAGAGACACGCCGTCCGACCCTGTCGTTTCGGAGGAAACACGGGCCTACTTCAACAGCCTGTCAGCAGTCGTATAGGCGTCCCTTGCCTTAGAGGAAAGACCCTTCTTGTCGTAGGCGATGCCCAGGTAATAATACGCCTTGCAGTCTCCGGGCATAAGCCTGGTGACCGTTTCAAAGGCGGCGATAGCTTCGTCAATTGAGTCTATCTTGTTATAGGCCAGCCCCAAGAAGTAGTGAGCACGAGCGTCCCTCGGATTGTACGCGATGCAACGCTTGAAGTTGTCGATTGCCAAATCATAGATTCCCTTGCGGCTGTATACCTGACCCAAATAGTACGAGGTCCTCGGGTCTCGTGGATTGAGCTGAAAGGATCTCTTGAATTGTTGGAGCGCCTCGTCAAGCTTCCCGCCGTCAAGATAGGCCACGCCAAGGTTGAAGTGGGCCTCGGGAGACTGGGGGTCTATTGAGATGGCTGTTCTGAACTCTGCGATTGCCTCGTCATAGAGACCCTTGTCCCCATAAACCGCTCCCAAGTTGTAATGACCCTCTGCACTGTCGGGATCGAGCTCAAGCGCACGCTTGAACGCCTCTATCGCGTCGTCATGGTTTCCCATTTGGTCGAGTACGAATCCCAGATTCGTGTGAGCTCTTGCGTGCAGAGGATCAAGTTGTATCGCTGTCTCGTACTCCCGGAGAGCCTCCTCAAACATCTCCATGTTTGCAAGCGTAACAGCTAGTCTATAGTGAGCCTCGGCATTTCGCGGATCGAGCTCGACGGCCTCCTTCTGCTCCTTCACCGCCTCATCAAATCTCTCCAGAAGTCCCAGAACCTGACCAAAGCTATACCTGATCGCAACCGAAGACGGAAATATCTCGCGTGCCTTCTTAAGAAGATCCAAAGCTTCCTGCAGCTCCCCCAGCGTTCTCAGACAACTGGCCGCCAGCAGAAATACTCCCTCCGTGGCTTTGCCATCACTAATGACCTTCTTAAGAACAGAGGCGGCCTCAGCGAACTCGCCATCCGACTCGAGTAATCTTGCAAGGTCCACGGCTATCTGTGAGTCGTAAGGATTGTCAAGGTGTGCCTTGCGAAGCCTCTGGATTTCCTTTTTTGCAGAGAATCGAGCAAGCCGCATCAGACTCGAAGGAAAGAATCCCTCCTCAATACCTGGGGTCAGAAGGAAAGTATAGATACCTGCTAGGAATCTGCCTGTACATCAGATGGAAGAAAAGACTGTCGTTGGGTCTGTACTGCAGGGAGAACTTCTCAAGGAAGAGCTTGTCTGCTTGAAAACCTCGTACGGCAGAGTGGCTGAGCGAACTCCCGACTGAAAGATCCAAAGTAAGCGGACCGGAGAGGGGGTAATGGAACTTGGTTAGCCAGAGGCCACCCATGTCACTCTTCCCTGCAGAATCAGAGCCGTATGAGAACACGAGCTGATGGGAGACATCCAGCTTCGAGAGATCAAGCAACGACAGCCTGCTGGAAGTGGGCAAGAGTCCTGCCCAGGGATTCGCAGACCTGTTCGTCAGCAACTCCACCTCCGCCGAAGCGCTGGTGGCTGCAAGCAAGAAGAGCGCAACAAACATTCCGAGCGTTCGAAGCATAGGACTTCTAAATCTAAACCTCTCTATCATCTGGCCCCCCAAAATCTCAGACAGACCCGTCCTCGTTACGCTGCCTGTCAGGAAGCAGGTATCCCTGTAAGCTGGAAAATAGAGTACGCGCGACCAGTAGTCAAGAGAAAACAGCCAGCAGTAGGAGCTTACGAGCCTCATGAGAGAAGGAACGCTCAGGATGCCCCCGCGCCCTCAACCTCTAGTCAAAACGTCCCCAGATGTCCAGAAGAAAACGACGGCCTGTCGCCGTGCCTTAAGCCCCATGGAGCTGGAGCGACCGCTGACAAGCAGAAGCCGCCGGCGAGATGGATCTCGCCGGCGGCAGGCGGCACTGGAGCTCGGGGTGATCTATGATGTTTTGGGCTGCCTGACAGGCACTACCCCCAGGTGCTACCTGGAGATGCCGTCCAACAGGAATTCGCTTGACTGCTTCTCTTTCTCTCCTGATCTTCGTGTGAGCCTAAGTCTCACGGTCAGGACTATTTCTCTCTCTTCCTCGTCTGGTGCCATCTGAACCGGCACTTCAATCACATGCTGGAGGCCCTGCTCAGCGGAAGCATCCTGCTCTGTACTGGCCTCGGGCCGCGCCTGCTTAGAGGTATCCTCTGTCTTGAAGACTCCGACGTTGTTGCGCCTGATTATCCCCAGAAAAGAAGCCTCCTCGTCCTGAGCTTCCTCCTGTTTCTCCTGTTCAATTGTCCTCTCCACGCGGGGCTCCTGAGAGCGTTCCTCCGTCTCGGTGGGCGACTCTTCTTGCGGCTCATCTGTTTCGGCCTGTGAATCTGAAGCTTGGGAAAGAAGAACCTCCTCCCGTTGTATCTCTGCCTCAAGGGGAGGACTCTGAGCGTCATCGGCGAAGAAGCTGTCGACCTTCTCCTGCTCATGAACGATCGTCGGTTCAGTTGGCCCCGTGGTCTCCTCCGCATGCTTTTCAGGAGGGACTTCCTGGACGATTAAATCGCTTGTTCTTTCCGCTTGGGTCGGCGACAGGTCTTTCGACCTCTCTTCCTCGGCGATTCGAGCAGGAGCCTCCGCTGTCGGAGCATCCTCCTCTGTACGCTGGTCCTCAATAGGTTCAACCTCTCCAAGAGCGGACTCAGAAGCCACCAACGATTCATCCTCGGTTGTATAAGCAGCGGTACCCTCTGATGTCCCTGCCCCCTCCTCTTCCTTCTTCTGGCCGAAGTGTCGCCCTATGACCATTCGCTGGCCTATTTCCTCCGAGAGCTTCTCAAGCAGAAGCTTGGAGAGCCCCCTGAATGTCTCAAACACGCCGATTCCCTCCGTGGCTACTGCCTCAAAGAAAGGCACGTTTTTCGGATTCAACTCTCTGTTTAATTCTTCAACTGTGTATATATCTGGCAAATCTCTCTTGTTGTACTGTATCACCCAAGGAATGCTATCTAGGGACATGTCGTAGTCCGCGAGGTTCTCTTCAAGGTTCGCCAGGCTTTCCTTGTTTTCTTCCATCTTTCCCCGCTGTGAGTCAGCGACAAAAGCTATTGCATCAGCGCCCCTGAGTACGAGTTTCCTGGTGGCATTGTAGAAGACCTGACCTGGTACGGTGTACAGAAGTAATCTCGTCTTGAAACCTCCCAGCTCACCAAGATCAAGCGGGAGAAAATCGAAGAACAGCGTTCTATCGGTTTGTGTCTTCATCGAAACCATTTTTCCGCGGCTCGATGCGGGAACGCTGTCATAGATGAACTCCAGGTTAGTGGTCTTCCCCCCAAGCCCGGGACCGTAGTAAACGATCTTCCCGTTGGCTTCCTTACCCGAATAACTTATGACCACCATGCTTGTTCTCCTTTGGTCCTGCCCTGGCCGCCGCGTTAGAACTGAGGAACTTGGGCAGAGCCCTTCTTGAGTTCAGACTATTGCTTATCTTGTGCCCCCGCCAACCAGACAATCCTGGGCGTCCGGCGGTTCCGGGCGAATGGCGGCCAGCGGCAGGCATTCCTGAATCTTTCTCAGATAATGCCTTCGGGCGATCTTGTGCCACTAGTGCCGCTTGTTGACTTAGCACTTTTCGTGCCACGATTATCGTTCACCAATGTGAGTCTGGACTGGTATCACTGTTTGATACTAAAGAGGTTAGACTGGAAGAAGAACTTGGATGTGACTCGCTGTTGGCTCAGAACGCAAGGGGGGAAGATTGCAGTATGCAATGCGGCGTGCAAAGAGCAAGCGGCCTCGGAGAATCTCATCTCCCGTTTCTCTTTATCCAGATACCCGGTCTCTCTTTCATCTGAGGTCTCAGCCCTGGCTCGTTGTCATTGATCCTGTAGTGCTTAAGGAAAATGCGCTTAACTTCCTGATAGCTTTCGCTCGGGAAGTAACGGCTCACTTTTCCGAACATTCCGTCTCTCTCCGAGAAGATGAAGAGAGTCAGTTCGGTGACTTTCTCGTATTGCTCGTCCGAATAAGCCAATTCAGGTGACTCTTCCATGTCAATCCACAGAGAGGCCCGCGGCTCAACTATGGTGAAGTTGTGCTTCGACGCCATCAGATATTCCCATAGACCGTATATCTCCATCGGCACATATCTCACTGTGGACTGCCCCGGAGCCCCCTCCCTCGTGACCTCACATCTCACAAGTTTCTGACTCGGCATCTCTCAGTCTCCTTCCTTGCTGATGTTGGCGGTGGCATGTTAATTGCTCCGAACGAAGTAGCGTCACATCAGGGGACTTCCCGAAGGAGGAAGGATGAGGCTTAGACCGCTGCCGAGGAAACCGCTCAAACGCAAAAGGAAGGCTTCTACATACTGCCG
>Ga0209636_10000381_pt1 | contig 42039 bp, 39 predicted proteins | sample DeeMarSWOR152_54_FD_187464 | JGI IMG/M metagenome (GOLD analysis project Ga0209636, IMG submission 187464) | Marine sediment microbial communities from White Oak River estuary, North Carolina - WOR-1-52-54 (SPAdes) (version 2) | ecosystem: Environmental > Aquatic > Marine > Intertidal zone >... | reverse complement strand
AGTGGTGTTTCCTCTTCTGCTTCCCTGGCTTCCAACACATGATTTCAGCGCCAAGGGGTTCATTCTGGGAGGACTGATAGCACTTCCCTTCGCAGTGATAACATTTTTACACAACCCAGACGCGGCGTTGTGGCAGCTGGTGAGCAGAATAGTAACTTATTTGTTGGCCCTGCCGCCGGTAACTGCCTTCGTAGCACTGAACTTCACTGGTTCCACAACGTTTACATCCAGGAGCGGGGTCAGACGCGAGATATTCACGTACGTCCCCTTCATGGCTTTACTGTTCGGGGCAGGCATCATATTGGCGATTGCTTTGCCCTTGATCCAACTATTGGGAGGATAACCATGTTCAACTCATATCTGTCCAACACACTCACTTACAATCCAGATTTGTGCATTGGCTGTGGTATGTGCAGCACTGTGTGCCCACATGCAGTATTTGAACAGGACGACAGGGTAGCCCGACTCGTCCGCCCTGAAGCGTGCATGGAATGTGGAGCGTGTCAACTTAACTGCCCTACAGATGCAATCACTGTAGATAGCGGCGTGGGGTGTGCTGCTGCCATGATTCGCGCTGCTCTGAGAGGCAGGAAAGAAACCACCTGCAACACAGAGAGTGGGTCGCCCTGCTGCTCTGCAGACAAGTAGCCAGCCAATTACACTGATTCAGTAAAAACAAATAGACTTTAGCACTTGAAAGTCCATTATCAAGAGGCCTAGTATATTTTCAGTGACAGTTCTATTACAGATTGGGAAAGAACAGAGTATATTTCATTTGACAGATTGTAGGTTACTTAAATAAGCTTAAAATTCATTCCTGTGCCACAGGTAATATGGAGGGCAAAAAAGAAAAAAAGAAGTTTTGTTCTGTCTTCGCACTTTATGCTTCAGTATTACCCAGTGATTTTTTGGCTTCCACTTTGAGCTCCCTTACCTTGTCTACTGTTGGTTTAACTGTCTGGAAAAGATCTTTGCGAGCCTGAATTCCCTCTGTTATGAAGAACGCTGCAGCCTCTGACCTGCTTTTGAATACTTCTACCTCCACCAGGGAGTCTATCTGGTCTAAGTCATCGTCATTCAGTCTGGTCATCACTACGTTACCTCTCAATTTCAACAGCACTTTCTCTCTCACTTTTTCAGCAATTGCTGTTTCTTCTTCTGGACAGCACATCACAATGCACTCTCCAGCCTTTTCCATCTTCTTGACATCCATACGTCTCACCTCATACGTGCATTGTAACACGTATTTTGTATCATGTAATTTGTAATATGATTATGGTAGCTTATAAAGGTGTTAAGTAGTATTCTCAATCTGTGAGGACTTTAAGATCGGAAAAATTGGAGGACAAGTGCCCTGCAGCTCTTGAATAGGTGGGTTATGATGGCTACTAAGAAAGAATTGGCACTCTATTACTAGGTTGTGAGATGGTTTCCACCCGATGTGTCGAGCAAAGAATCGAAAGAGCTAAATAGTGTTGGCGATGTGAAGCATTATGAATAGATATGGAACCCTTTTTGTGGCTGTCAGTCTGACAGCAGGCCTTTGTTTTCTTATTGGACCTTCTATTCTTTTGAGTTCTTCCTTTCGTTTCGTACAAAATACTCGAGAGGGGTTAAACCCTGTTCTTGTGATTCTTGGATTCATGTGCATTCCCCTCCTTCAAAAAGGGGACAAAGACATTTATGAGCAGCTTGCCAACACGTTAGACAAGCTTCCCAATGGGTTTCCCAGAACACCCTCGAACGTTGAGGTGCAGCTTCTGAAAAAGATCTTCTCGCCAGAGGAGGCTTCACTGGGCAGCCGTCTGAGTGGCGACATGGAGCCCTTTGACATAATAGCTGAAAGGGCTGGGCTGCCTGCTGAGGAAGTCAAAGATAAGTTGCTGAGAATGGCTGAGCGAGGGATGGTATGGGTTGATAAGCACTCTGAGAAAGAACGGTTTAGACTGGCACCCTTCGTTGTGGGAATCTATGAAGCGCAGTTGAAGAGTATGGATTACGAGTTTGCTCATCTCTTCGAGGAGTATATGGCAAATGGAGGAGCAGCAGGAATTATGAGGCCGCAGCCTGCTCTACACCGTGTCGTCCCTGCACAGAACGCGGTAAGAGTGGAGTGGATCCTCCCCTATGATGATGTCCGAAAAATTCTTCTGGCCTCTAAGACATTTCGCGTCCGGGACTGCATCTGCCGAGTACAGCAGGATTACATCGGCCGTCGGTGTACCTTTCCAGTGAAGGTGTGCCTGAGCTTCTCCTCAGCTGAGCTCCCTTCCAGTCAAAACGATGTTTCCCAAAAAGAAGCGCTGGCCTTACTTGACCAAGTTGAAGAAATTGGTCTCGTTCACACAGTGAGCAACATAACGAAAGGGATCGGGTACATCTGCAACTGCTGCGGCTGCTGCTGCGGAATACTTCGCGGGATTACTGAGTGGGGCATCAAGAATTCGGTAGCCTATGCCAACTACTATGCAGTCATTGATCCTGATGAATGCTTAGGATGTGGAACGTGTGTAGAACGATGCCAGGTGCATGCGATCTCTGAACTTGATGGGGTGGCTGTTGTGGACCAGGAACAGTGTATCGGCTGCGGGTTGTGTGTTACTGGATGCCCCAATAAGGCAGCAAACCTCCAGAAAAAGCCGAAGAACGAAATTGTTGACCCTCCTTCAGATTTTGCAGCCTGGGAGCATGAGCGCCTACTCAACCGAGGGTTGGTCGAGTAATAGAGAGTTGAAAGATTAAAATTTGGATGTAGAATGAACCAAGGATGAATCTGTGACTTGAAGGAGCTGAACTAAAGTAGATACAGAATTCAGGGATTGTCCAGTATGTGGGTGTTCTTTTCTTTTTTAGTTATTGCCTAGAATTTCAGATACTAAAGGAGATTTAAGCTTTAACACTAGAACTCTTGACAACTTGTATGCTTAACATTTTAAATATTTCCTGCATCTTCAACTATGCATTATCACATAGTGCTGACAGAAGTGTGTAACCTGCAATGCAGGTACTGTTATCAAAAATCTGTGAAAGACCTTGAGGGTCAACTCAACACGAAATTTACCTTTGATTTTTCTGCACCTCCGCAATCTGAAGTGGATATAACAAAGTTAGAAGCATTTTTGGAAAAGGATTTAAACCCTGTCCTCATCTTTTATGGAGGTGAACCGTTACTGGAAATTGAAAAAATGAAAGAAATCATTGACAACATTGATATACCTTGTAGAATGCAGACAAATGGGTTATTATTGAATAGGCTTCCCAAAAAATATCTGAGTAAAATTAGCAAGATTTTAGTTTCACTAGATGGAGACAAAAAAAGGACCAATCACAACAGAGGCAAAGGAACTTACGAAAAGGTTATGAAAAATATTTATTCAATCAGAAAATGGTACAAAGGTGAAATTATTGCCCGAATGACAATCGCACAGGACTGCCCTGATATTTATGAACAGGTGGTCTCGTTAATTGGTGATGGCTTTACTTCTGTACATTGGCAGTTGGATGCAGGCTTTTACAGATCTGATTTTAATGAAAAGGAATTCACACAATTTGTTAGAAGATATAACAGAAGTATTTCAAAGCTTATCTGCTTTTGGGTACAGAAAATGAAAAGGGGAACGGTCATTACACTGTATCCTTTTGTAGGAGTTGTCTCTTCTCTATTATACAACGAAAAAACAAAATTAAGATGTGGTGCGGGCCAAACTGGTTACTGTATAACAACAAACGGGAGACTTGCTGCGTGTCCCATTACAAACCATATCGAAGATTTTGCTGCAGGAACGTTAGACACGCACCCTCAAACCTTGAAGAAATTTGATGTTTCTGGCAGATGTTTACAGTGCGAAATAAAAGACATATGTGGGGGGAGGTGCCTCTACTGGAATAGAGCTCACTTGTGGCCAAACAGAGGAGATGATTTAATCTGCACAACAGTCTACCATCTCATCATGGAGTTAGAAAGCAGCATTCCCACCATACAGAAATTGATCCAAAAAGGTATAATACAAACAGAAGATTTTAAATATGAAAAATACTTTGGGCCGGAAATTATTCCTTGAATCGCTTTAAAGTAAAAATCATGACAGGTTTGGCTATGCAACACAATTATCTAGATGGAAAATTCCAAAATTAGTGCCAATCTATTGATACAGAACGTGATTCCTTAATCCATACTCTCTTTCCTCTCACTAACAGTAAAAAAAGAAAGAAGAAAAGAAAAAATGATTATCGTATCATGCCAGAAGCATCCCATATTAACCCAGAAGCATCCCTGATTATACCAGAAGCGTCTGCTTTCACCCCGTACGTGTCATTATGGTCCCTACCATCACTAACCCATACATAGGAGTTTCCTGGAGAATCCACAGCAACCTGGGGACACAAGTCATCCCAGGTCATATCGTCTGGATAAAAACCCTTTACAGAAGGACTCCAGCTTGAGATCGGTACACCTAAGATCATCAAAACAAGAACACTCAGCCCCACAGATCTTACTTTTCCCATTCTCATTACCTCCTAGATTTTACTTGCCCAAGGCACACGTGTGTCCCTCACCATCATAATAAACAGGGAGCTATATAAATCTTTCGATTTCAAACTTACTGAATGTTATAAATTATATCAATATGGTTACCATTTAATCAGAATTCGGTGGATATATCAATGTCATTTGCTCATAGAGGTGAATTCGCGAATGTTACACGTGTAACAAGGTTGGCACTCATAGGTTAGACAATCTCAATCTTTGAACAGTACCGAAACCTTTATATATATCTTCGTTCAATATATGACTGACAGTCAGTCAATTATCTCAAGGAGGTTACTGCGTGAAAAGAGTAGTAAAAGACCCCGATGTAAGACGTGAGGAACTCATAGATATTGCAGAAGAACTTTTCCTCGAAAACGGTTATGAGGAGACCCCAGTCTCAGATATTGTGAAAAAAGCACACGTAGCCCAGGGTACGTTTTATTATTACTTCAAATCCAAGGATGAGATACTCGATGCTATTACAGATCGTTATCTCAATGAGTTTGCGAACCTTGTTGAGGAACAGGTTCAAAGGGATGATATCAATGCTGTGGAGAAAATGATCAATGCTTTCAAAAGTGGTTCTCGATTCAGCCTGGGTCGGAAGAACCTAATGCTTTACTTACACGAAGAAAGGAACGCCCTTCTGCATTTAAAAATAGAAAGGAAGAGTTTTCCTTTGATAATTCCGCTGTTCGAGAAGATAATAGAGCAGGGGGTCAAAGAAGGACTGTTTGATGCCAAATACCCTCGTGAGGCCGCCTTGTTGATTTTAGGCTGCCAGGATTCATTGTTCGATATAGAACGTTTTTCTGAGAAGAATGTTGAGGAGAAAAAGAGGACGGTTGAAGCTGCCTTCCACATGATCGAGAAGGTATTGGGTGCAGAACAGGGATCGTTAGCAGAACCATTCTTGAACATGGAGGGGTTGTATGGGAAGAAATAAGCCACTGGTGAATGCAGATTGTCTTGATCTAATGTATCATCAGTGGACCCCTTTTTTTGTTGATCAGTTTTTGACTGATTGTCAGTCAATAGATTACCAGGAGGTGATGACATAAGGTATGGAGAATCCCCAGATAGAGGATGTGAGGGATATGATAATGGGAACATGAACAGCATGATTTACTACAAGGAGGTGAGAAAATGAATATAGAAATAGAAATGGAAACGAAAATGAATGACAGCATCCCCATACAGCAAGTAAGGATTGTGTGTCCCACCTGTAGAAAAGGACACTTAGATCTCAATTCAGACAACAGCAAAGTTTTCTGTACAGACTGCGGTGCTTCATTCCCGATGTGGAATAGCTTGGTTGATCTCTTACCTGAATCATCTCAGGTCCCTATGGCAGCCCCCATGGAATGGGGATGGATGGTCCAGATTTACGAGACACGCTGGTGGCGATCAGGCCCTATCAACACTCTGTTCTTTGGAATCTCGTTTGATAAGGAGTACGAAATGATTGTCAAAGCTATGAACCTCAAAGGTGATGAGACTATTCTGGATCTTGCGTGTGGTCCAGGCATGTATGCACGCCCCCTTGCCAAAAACCTGAATTCCGGAATTGTGATAGGATTGGACTTGTCCATGCCCATGCTGAACTACACAAATTTCAAGGCACAGACTGAAGGACTTTCAAATCTTTTGCTTATCCACGGGAGTGCCAAGGATATCCCCTTTCCAGACAATCAGTTTGATGTGGTGAACTGCTGCGGAGCACTTCATTTGTTCTCTGAGCTCTCTAGTGTTCGGGGAATTTACCGCGTGCTCAAACCTGGTGGGCGCTTTACTGTTGCCACGACAAGGCGGTTACTACAGGGCCCTGTAGGAAAGAGAATTTATGACTACCTTTACCGAAGGGGAGGAGTCAAATATTTCTACCAAGATGAACTTGAGTTGCTTTTCAGCCAGGCAGGACTAACCAATGTTACCTTCCACTATGCAAAGCGGTATTGGCACATTATGAGTGCGGTCAAACCAGAGTAACAATCCAGAAATGAGGTTGTACAATAAATGGTCTTTTACCTTTTATTTTTTGTATTTATGTTATTAAAAGAAAAAATAGATTTTATTCTAAAGAAAAAAAATTATGAGACAATATGAAGAATGAAATAATCAAGGGTTATAGCTCATGTAATTACGTAATTGTTGTGGAGATAAAGATAAAGGGCACTGCACATTGTGAAAATGTCCCAATCTTTCAGTATAGTACTCTCTTACATCAAGTGCTTTTCCCTTTAAGTAGGTTTCTCAGTATCACAATAGAAGAGCACGTGGACAGATTATTAGCTCTTTTGGCAGTATACAACCTGTTCCATGGGGTATTCCAGTCCATGCTCTTTTAAATCGTCTCCATATTTTTCAAAGAATTCTGGTTTTGTCACCCAGCTTTGAACCTGTTCAAAAGCAACTTCTCCTTCAAACGTTATAGATTCCTCAAAATAGCTGACACCAATAGTTGAAAACCCTATCTGATGGAGCATTCCAGCCAATTCATCTGCTGGAGGAGAGAACCATTCTTTGGGAAATACAGGTTCTGCAGAGTACTTGTCAGCCAGTATTACGAGTTCTTGTGCTCTATTTTCTGGATATGGGCTCAAGACACCATGGATAAATGCCCCTCCCCATTTTAGAATCCTGTACAACTCAGTTACAGCCTTCCTGGTGTCACTTCTCGTGAGCTCACACAAGAGTTCATTACTGAAGATGGCATCCACTGTATTACTGTGGAAACTCATGTTCCTCACATCTCCCACGACAATACTATCCACCCTTTTTTTGATCGGTTGCAGTGATTTCTCATAGACTCCAGCGTACAAGTCATAGCAAATGTACACTGAATAGGGTTCTAACAGAGAAAGAAGAGGAACAGTCAACGCACCACCACCACATCCAGCTTCCAGAATCACAGGGGTACCCTGAATATCAACCAAGTTAACCATGAACTGAGCCAGTCTGGAGTAGTACTTTTCGAACCCAGATTCAATTTCTTCTTTTCTCCGTATTATCATGGGGATGGTGAAATTCAAAGATTTAAATATGTACTCCAGCAGAAAGGTTAACAGTTGGCGGTTCTCATTTGTTACACGTGTAACATTTGGTTTTTATTAGAATTTTTGCCTTTACCATTACCTGATTTGCATGGGTTATCAGTTTTCTGATCTTGTTTCTCTTTAATAGGGATTCCTTTGCATTTTGAATCTTCCTGCTAATGAGTGGCCAGTAAACCTGTAGAATACAAGGATGTATTTGTGTGTTAATAGTTTTACAGGATTTCAGCTGGTGAAATGTACTTTGAGGGAATGAAATCTGCCACATAAACTGCATTACTGGCTTTTTCAATGGTAATATTATCTTTCAAGGCTTTTTTGGCATCTATTTTTAGTATTACTGGGTGATCACATTTCCTCTTTCCTACCTCTACTGCTGTGTCTGGTGTGGGTGATAGATGCACTTTTTGTCTTCCTTTGGGTTGTAATCCTTCTTTTAAGATCTGTTGAGCTGCTTTTACAGTGGTTCCGTGGTACAGGACATCAATATCAGCCTGGGGGAGGTCTATAGTAACTGGATAGGAATGACCGTAAAGAGCTCTTATTCTGTCCTTTTGAATCTGAAACCTTCCCTTACTATCGGTTTTAACAAGAGAGAGAATGAATTGTCTATCCACATTGTACCTTTCCTGAACAAGAGTTACAAGCTCATCAAAAAGTACAAACCCATTTCTTGACATGATCTCTGGAGGGTTGTGCCTTAATAGGTAACTCATGTGCTTGGATACTGCTTCTCTTCGGAGTGGGTAGGTTTTAATAACAGTAGTGGGTGTTGCAATGATGTCCACAGTAAGGTCCCACAAATCTTGAGGAAGCTTTTCTGTAACCTGCATATTGTGGACAGTGACAGCAATTTGTGCAGTACCACCCTTTCTGTGTTTTTTCAGTTCAGCTATTTCTTTGTCTCCGTATCCTCCCCCTTTTCCTAACCTCCCCCCTATACGATCCACTGCCACAGCTCCCTGGACAACTAAATCAACCTCTGGTACCTCTTTTATGGACACAATTCTCCCAAACTTGAAGGCGCCTTTAATGGATGAGACTTTTTTCTCCATTCCTTTTACTGGTTCAACTACTATGAACCCAGATTTCAATTTGGGCGTGGGCATGACTAGTACTTTCCCGTGCTTTAACACTAATTCACGAACAGGTTTTTGGGGTGAATCAGGGGCAACAAAAACAGTTTTCGCATTCTTAAATTCTTCCAATTTTGAAAGGGTTGAAGCAGCTCTTTCAGCTCCTTTAAAGTTTGGTACCCTTCCCCATGCATACGGAAATCTTTCTATCTTTTTTTTCTTCATGTCTTTCCAGATTCTCTCTCGTATTGTCTGCTTTTTCTCAGCGGTTGGTGGTTCCATCTTTCACAGATGAATGTCTGAAATGAAAAAGCTTTCTTTTAGTGTAAGGTAAAGCTTTGGCCTTGTTCAGTTCTTTTGTAAAGCACTAAAAAAACAGTAGAAACCAATACAAAATTTCAAAATTCAAAATTATTCCTCATTTAAATTCAAAAAGAAAAAGGAAAGAATTTATTTTTCTTCTTTTGGTGCAAATGCTCGCAGTATCTCAATGGGGAACGGCAGTATCACTGTAGAAGCATTCTCTGCAGACACTTCACTGATAGTCCGCAGCGTTCTCAATTGTAGTGCCATAGGCTCTGCTGCCATCACGTGGGCAGCCTCTGCCAGTTTCTGGGCAGCCTGGAACTCACCTTCTGCATTGATGATCTTGGCTCTCCTGTCTCGTTCTGCCTCTGCCTGGGCTGCCATAGCTCGCTGCATGGTCTTTGGTAACTCTACATCCTTGATCTCCACAGTGGACACTTTGATACCCCACGGGTCTGTAGCTTCATCAATGATCTCCTGAAGCTGCGCATTCAGCCTGTCTCTCTCAGCCAGCAACTGATCTAAGTGCGCCTGACCAATAACACTTCGCAAGGTGGTCTGTGAAATCTGCTGGGTGGCTTGAATGTAGTTCTGCACCTGTACAATAGATTTTTCCGGGTCCATCACCCTGAAGTACACTACTGCATTCACTCTCACAGGTACATTGTCCTTGGTAATCACTTCCTGGACTGGGACATCAATCACAGCAGTACGCAAATCCACCCGGAACATGGCATCCACCACAGGAATGATAAAGAACAATCCAGGACCTTTAGCACCTAACAATCGACCCAGTCTGAAGATGACACCACGTTCATATTCTTTCACAATCTTGATAGCACTGGAAAGAATGATCAACACCAGCAGTACAATGAAAACGATAGCGAGATTACTTGTACCGAAAATTGCCATTTTATCACCTCCTTTATTTTTTCTTTTCAACGACTAAGAGGAGACCTTTTCTGTCTATCACTTTGACCTTTTCACCTTTTTTTATCTTTGTCTTGGCCTCCGCTCTCCAGCGTTCTCCCCTGATCTTGATCTGTCCTTCAGGGTCCAAACCCTCATCTGCCACGCCCACTAATCCCAGCATCTCTTCTCCTCCCGTCTTTGGTTTGGTAAACCGCAGCCGAAGCGCCTTATATATGCCAAAGCCAAAAAAGAGAGCAGAAAACACAGTCACCACAATAATCAAAATTCTGAACTGCTCGTACCATTCCCGGGAAACGAACCGATCAATAGTCCCTGCATCACCTATACCTACCCTGAAAAGCATTAACGAGCCAAAGAATAGGCACACAGCGCCTGCAAACGTGAACAATCCAAAGGTGGGGGTGGCAATCTCGATAATGAAGAATGTGAATGCTGCCAGTATCAAAATGATTCCTCCCACATTCAAAGTTACATAACCGAAGGCAATAATAGCCAAAATCAAACAGATAGCCCCTATAGTTTCTGGAACATGCCATCCTGGTGAGAGAAATCCGAATACTAACCCGTATATGCCTACCATCAACAACAAGTAAGCTATGTTGGGATTGGTGATAACTGACAAGATTTTTTCTGATAATCCTAATTCAATTTCTACAATTTCTGAACCACTCAACTGTAATGTGATAATCTCTCCAAAGACAGGACCGCGGGTCTGCATCCCATCCGATTTCTCCAAGACTTCATACACATCTAGAGCAATGACATCAATCATTCCCTCCTCTAGAGCTTCTACAGCAGTCAGTGTCAAATTCTCTGTGACAAACGTTTGTGCTAAATCTGAGTTACGCCCGTGGGACTCTGCCAATGACCGCATGACACCCGCGTAGAACTTCTTGTATTTCTCAGGGGCTTCCTGTATCTGCCCTGTGGTGGGATCATACCCAATGATGGGCTCACATGCTCCAATGGAGGTTCCTGGTGCCATGGCTACCAAATGGGCGCCCATGGAAATGAATGTGCCAGCAGATGCAGCCATTGCACCTTGAGGAGCCACATAGATAATGACAGGAATCAGCGATTGATCGATCAACTGGATAATGCGCATCATGGAATCTCCAGCTCCTCCTGGAGTGTCTAACTGAACAATTAAAGCGGATGCATCCTCTGACGTGGCTTCGTTTATAGCATCCTCAAAAATGCGTTCTGTTGACGGGTTGATCTCTGCTTTCACCTTGATCAGGTACACCTGGTTCTGCTCAGCCCTCATGTGAGCTGCTAAGAAGAGGACGATGACGAAGAGGTAAAAGTATTTTTTCATGAGAAAATGTGGTTTTGCAGATATTTAAAGGTTATGGTTTACACAGATGTTGGCAAGGGTTTACAGAGTTGTAACACACTGGTAAATTCTAATCTATGGGGGCTCATAGAGTAAAAAGGAAAGATAATTCTGTAAGCTCGCTCACTGCATACCTGTGGTAACCTTTTTATCAATGCAGTATGATTCAAATGATTAGTCTTTTGCAGCTTTGTAAAAATTTTTAAAAAGTTTCTTTATTTTTAAGTATTCTTGTAAATTTTTAAGAGTTTTACAGCGTATTTTATGCTTTGAATGCTTTCTAGTTTATATATGATGTTTATATATGTGGAGTTGTAAAATCGTGGCGATTGTCTCTTTTGTTACACGTGTAACATTCCATTTTCTTTCCTCAGCTATTCCTAGAATGATATCTTTTCCTCGTGTGGTTTTAGCTCCTTTGGATGCGGTGGAAGGTGATCTCGCAAAAATCACAGGGATATGTGTATGCCTGTAATTCTTCCTTTCTACTTTCAGGAGAGTTTGACAATATGTACACCTGAATAAGTTCTACTGCTTCATCCTCGTAACGGTTCTCAAATCTTATTTCTGTGGAAACGTAAACAATTGTATACCCAACACATTCATTAGGTGACAAAGGCTTTTCTAAATCTATGGTAACACTCTTTTTTTAGGTCCTTCTATTTTCCTCCTGGTAATTTTTAGTACAACCCCTGCTTCTGTTGGATCTGGACAGCGTACATATTCAGTGGTGATCCCTTTAGAATCGATTTCTTTTTCATAGAGAGTTCCTTTGTACGTCCAAGGGAGGGTTCCTCCATACTGGAGAACACGAATCATACTATTGGCACTGTCCATTAGCCAACTGCAGATCTGTGCCTTGTCCTCAGGATACTTAAATTTTTGACCGACTTTATAGTATTGACACTTACCTTCAACGATCTCGAGTTCAAAGGAATATTTCCTCATCATTTTATAACCTCCACCAGATTTCATTAGGTTGAGGACTTTTCATATATAAGTTTTCTGATGGTGAGGAAGAAGATTGTAATCATCCCAACTAATAGCTCGTCTTCATTCCAATTCCTCCATTGCCAACCTTGCACTTCAACCTGTCAGAGATTTCAACCAAATAAAGAAAAGAAAGGAGATGATACATTGGATAAGAGATTCTCCCTCTTTTATCCTAGCCATGATATTGTCTTCTATGTGAACTATTAAGACTTTGTTAACTCTAAATAGTACTGTAGAGAGGAGGAATTGCAAAACAATTCCTGTATGGTCAATGTATTGTCGGGTAAAATGATAACTTCTACCATTCACAAGTCTTGCCAGACAAGGTTAGAGTAGGTTCCTCTAGTCTGTGTGCAGTAACGTTATGAAAAAGTGCTTTCGGAGATACTGAGATTCCCAGAGTTACCAATTGACCTTAATTGGAAAAAGCTCTTATAAGCTTCATAGTTATTATGATGATGTGATGAAAATGGAACCTGTAATGAAAGGAAAAGTGTGCATGATCACAGGTGCCAATTCAGGAATTGGTAAGAGGGCAGCTTTACAGTTTGCTGAAATAGGCGCAACAGTCGTCATGGTCTGCCGCAGTAGAGAGAGGGGAGAAGCTGCTCTAGCTGAAATTAAAGAAAAAAGTGGGAGTGAATCTGTAGAATTAATGTTGTGTGATCTCTCACTGCAAGAATCTATACGAACCCTCGTGAAAGATTTTAAGGAGAACCATGACCATTTAAATGTGTTAATCAACAATGCTGCAAACTTTGACTACACATTAAGAAACCCTGTCTTAACTGAAGAGGGTATAGAAGTCATATTTGCTACCAACCACTTGGGTCCATTCTTGTTAACCAATCTGTTCTTAGATGTACTGAAAAAAAGTGCTCCCTCTCGTATCATCAACATCGCTTCAAAAGGACTCATAACTTACCCGATGCTCACTATTGAATTCGACAACTTGAACGGTGAGAAGAAATTCAGCTATCAGCATGCATATTACCATTCCAAATTAGCTCAGATCATGTTCACATACGAACTGGCCAGAAGGTTGAAAGGAACTGGTGTCACTGTCAATTGTATTCGAGTCACCAATGTGAAGATTGATTTAGAGCGTGTAAGCCATGTGCCAAGATACTTGCAGTACGTGTACAGGATAAAACGATTCTTTGGTATAACACCTGAAGAAATGGCAAAGACATACATTTATTTAGGTACAGCTCCTGAACTGGAAGATGTGACAGGGAAGTATTTTGATGAACATGGAAAAGAGGTTAAATCATCCAAACGGTCGTATGATGAGGCAGTGTGGAAACAATTGTGGGATGTGAGCGAAGAACTCACAAAGATGGTGTAGAAAACCAGCAGGTCAGTAAGGTACGTCTCTGCTATATATGACTTAAGAACATTCTCTCCTTTTTGCATGCAGTCTTCTTCAGACTTTTGTCTCAACAATTGTCCAGTAATTGAGTGTCATTTGTTACACGTGTAACATTGGCTTTTTGATTCCTCTGATAATTTCAGTTACTCATAAGGAATTGTAAGTAGCGAAAAAGCGAGAGAGAAATCCAAGCTTTCAGGTAAAAAAGAAAGAGTTGTAGAAATCTCGATTATGTTCTTTATCTATTGGGGAGATTCTCCATAATAGCACTTCTCAGTCATGCAAAGGTCTATTTAAGGCAATAAGGTTCTTGGCGTTGTCCAACTACCCACGAAATAGTGTGTGAAATTCCAGCCAGTGCCAACTTCCTTACTGCCACCGTGACCATAGAATGTCCCATCACGAAATGGATACAATAGCATATCCCCGTTGGCTGTTCTGACAATCAAATCATCAGTTCCTTCATTCATCCATTTGCTCACGAAATAGTGTGTGAAATTCCACCCATTGCCAACTTTTTTGCAGGGAAGGAACTTCCGATCAAATGGATACAATAGCATATCCCCGTTGGCTGTTCTGACAATCATGTCATCAGTTCCATTTCCTGTCCAATAGCCTGGAAAGTAGTGTGTGAAATTCCAGCCCGTGGCAACTTTCTCGTAAGTGGCGAACTTCCCAAGATAAAAATGATATAACAACATATCGCCATTCGATTTTCTGACAATCATGTCATCAGTTCCATTTCCTGTCCAATAGCCTGGAAAGTAGTGTGTGAAATTCCAGCTAGTGCCAACTATTTTGGGAGGTGCGCCAAATAAAAGACGAGACTGGTACAGCACCAAATCGCCATTCGATTTTCTGACAATCATGTCATCAGTTCCCCAACCTGTCCAATAACCTGGAAAATAGTGTGTGAAATTCCAGCCTTCTTTCACTCGATAAGGTCCATGAAATATCCCATTTTCGAACTTGTAAAGCACTATGTCACCATTCGATTTTCTGACAATCATGTCATCAGTTCCATTTCCTGTCCAATAGCCTGGAAAGTAGTGTGTGAAATTCCAGCCCGTGGCAACTCTTTTGTGAGGAAGGAACTTTTCGTCACGAAATGGATATAACAACATATCGCCATTTGACTTCCTAACAAGCAAATCCATTCTTATCACCTTTTTAGAAGTAGTTTTCTATTTTTATAAATGTTTGCACATTATATAGTAACTATCTGTTTGTTGCTAGTCACATCACGAAGGAAAGATCGAATTAGGGCAACATCAAAAGGAATCCTGTAATTAAGGTGAGTTATGTGGAGGACTTTGCTAACCGAGCAGTGATCAATTGAAAGATAGCCTTATATAGCCAGCGACTGGAAGAGAATGTATGATTGATTCAGATACTTCCCCCAGCCCTCAAGCTACAGTCAGCCTCCGTGAAGTGACACAAGAGAACCTCAAATCAATTTTAGCCCTGAAGGTTAGCAAAGACCAGGAGAAGTTTGTGGCTTCAAATGCAGTATCCATTGCAGAAGCGTACTTTGCAGAGTATGCGTGGTTCAGAGCAATCTATGCTGATGAAACACCTGTGGGGTTCTTGATGATTTCTGATATGCCTGAGAAAGCAGAATATTATTTGTGGCGTTTCATGATTGATGCCGAACATCAGGGAAAAGGCTACGGCAGAAAGGCCATGGAGTTACTCATTCAACATGTAAGAACGAGACCCAACGCAAAAGCATTTTATACGAGTCACCGCAAGGGTGAAGGGAGTCCTGAAGGCTTTTACCTGAAGATGGGTTTTAAACACACGGGAGAGATGTGGCATGGGGATTTTTTGATGAAATTGGAACTCTAGAGTGTTACTGAAATTTGAATTATTCTCAAAGAGTGCTATCAGGAGAACGCTGATAACCCTATAATGCCACAACAATATTCTTAAGCCATCTATTCTGGTTCACTTCCAGTCTTTCTGCTCTTAAGTTTGCTGCAAACCGCTGAAGCTCAGCCTCCAGTGCATTCTTGAATTGTGTCTTGTCAATATTTGTATCCAGAACATGAAAATTCCGTATCTCCAGGATTTTGTCCTTCTTTCTGTAGAACGGTTCTATCAACCCGACCGCCCTCCCATTGAACAGGATTGGCAGGCAGTAATACCCGTATTTGCGGTCTTCTACCTTTTTATATACCTCCCAGGAGTATCCCATGTTGTATATGACCTTGAACAATGCTCTGTTCCAATTCAAAGGATCTAAAGGAGCTAGAAACCGAACGTAGTCCGAGTCTGGTAGTGGCGGATCTTCCCAGATTTTTCTATCTTCTACTGGAGCGTACAACTTCCCTTTGTAACCTTGAAGGGTTAAGGAGAATACATCGTCCTCTTTCTCCAAAGTTTCCAGCAGTTCCCGTATTCTTTTCGTCTTTCCTACAGCATACCACTGTTCTGGAGCTTTAGATGGCGAAACAATCCGCGATGCTCTCACAATGATTGTAACTATTTCTTTGATGCATTCTTCATCACCAGGTGGTTCAGTGCAATAGAGAGACTCAGGCACTACTTCTTCAGTTAATGCGTAGTACTTTGCTGCCCCCTCCCTGTGGTGGATCATCACTCTCCCACAGGACCAGAGCCTCTCAAGGATTACCCTGGACAGCGCAGTCTTCCCCCACCATTCCACTTTTTTCCAGCCTTTAATATCCCGAGAACTTATAGGTCCATCTTCCAGCATCTTTATAATTACTGCAGTCTCTTTTTCATGTTCTTTAAAGAAGGGGGCGTGCTTCTCGCTGAGACGGGTCCTCACCCAGTGAAATACTGGATAGGTCTCCACAGGCAGTATGGAGTGCATCTTACAAAAATACTCAAATAAATGTCGTTTCTCGTACAGCAAATCGTAAAGATACTGCTGCTTGTAATCAGAAACCCTGCTCTGTAATGTTAAATCAGCATTCCTGCCTGCCACTTCTATGGGATCTGACTGGACACATTGGTGTCTGCGGAAAACCTCTAAAATCCCTCCAATACCTTTTTTCAAGGAAATGAAGCCGTGTGTTACCGATAGGGCGTTTCGAGCATTTGCGGGTGACACTGTGAGCATGAACTTGAAAAGTAATTAGGAATAAAAAAGTTGCCATGGTTAGAATTTCTGGCTCTAGGGATACGTGGCAAAAATCAAAATGCTGTGTTACACGTGTAACAATGCACACTGCATTGGACAGTATGACACGGTTACATCTCCACGGCAATGCCTATCTGGTTGCAGGTGCATACTGAATGTTCAGCTTACCATCTTTCTGTGAGAGCACTATATTCTTCAACCAATTATGGTCATCACGTTCCGGGTAATCCACACGGAAATGTGGCCCTCTACTCTCCTTTCTTGATGATGCTGCAGTTATCAACAGGTTAGCCAAAGTCACCATAAATTCTGCCTCAAGCGCTGTTTTGATCTGATTAGGGTTGTTCCCAGCCATAGAAGCTGTCTTTTCTTCTATTGTGTGCAGTTCCTCCTGTGCACGGGTAAGTCCCTCACCACTGCGGATAGGTCGACAGAACTGTAACATAATGGATTTCACATCTTTCTCAATTAGCAAAGGATCAATTGGCGTCTTTTTGGTTTTTTTAAGCTCTTGAAGACGCTTTTCAGCTTTTTTTACATGTTCCTTATCTATTTCACGTAAGGCTGTCTGGCTGGCATAGGTGGCCGCGTGGTTCCCAGCAATGGTGCCAAACACGAGGATTTCTGTCAATGCATTTCCACCCAGTCTGTTGGCTCCGTGAATGCCGCCTGCCACCTCACCAGCAGCATATAACCCTTCAACTGCAGTGCTGCACGTTTCATCAATGCTGACACCGCCCATGGTGAAATGAGCGAAGGAGGCAATGTGTAAGGGTTTTGTGGACAATACCTTGAGAAATGGACGGATAGCGCTTTTCTGAAATTCTAGATTGAGGGCTCCTTCAATTTGATCTGAGGAAGGTAGTGTTAAATCAAGGATAACAAAATCGTCTTCTTTGCTCTCCTGTTCAATTGCTACAATCAGGTTATCTCTCAAAATGGGCTCTTCCAGCAGGTTATAGGATTGTAGGAATCGTTCTCCCTTATTGTTGATGAGCGGCCCGCCGGGGACGAGATGTTTGGTACCTTCGATCAGCCAGTCAACTATAGGCTTTCGAGGCACACCAGCATCGGTGAACAGCGGCAGAAATTGCACAAATTCTGTGTCCTGTAATTCTGCACCTGCTCTAAAAGCCAGAATAAGTCCATCACCCGTTACAGGCGGCGGATTATCGTTGCGCATGTATAATTGGGAGTAACCACCTGTTGCAAGTATTGTTGCTTTGGCAGAAATGGTTAGTAATTCCCCTGTATTTCTGAGGGCTAGAGCACCCAGGCATCTCTCAGCAACAGGTAGATCGATTACCATGGTCTTCTCTAATACAGTCACACCTGCATTAAAGGCAGCAGCAGTGAGTGCCTTTGTCAAAAGGATCCCTGCAGGTCTTCTTTCTGCAGCAATGCTGACTTTCCCTGACTCCACCAGTAGATTAACGCCAAAGGTTTTCAATTCTGCTACACTGGGCCAGGCTTCACAAACGAGGGTTCTAACTAAATCAGGGTTGTTCAGAAATTTCCCAGCTTTGAGCGTTTCCTGGAAGTGGTGTTCAATGTCTTGGTTTTCCCGTGATACTCGCAGAGTTCCCATAGCAACTGCAGTGCAGTTAGCGCGGCCTACCGTGCTCTTCGTAAGTAAAAGGACACGTGCTCCATGTCTTGCTGCCTGGAGAGCAGCTCGCAACCCTGCTCCTCCAGAACCAATGACAAGAACATCTGCTGAAAGGTGTTTCATCTTCTCACCACAATGAGAAAGTTAGGTTACCCACGGTGATGCGTTCTATCACTTCAGCCGCCTCTGGCATGTATCCCCTTCGAGGATGGTACACTTATAAGTTTCTGCGTTAAAGGGTTTCAACCGCTTGATATTATTTGTTACACGTGTAACAATTCATTGCTTTAACTGTTATTTAATACCTCCAAATAAGGGTAGATATCACAATAGTATCAATACATGTTTTATTTTTGAATCTCCTGCCAACACAGATGATACTCAATAAGAAAGAAATATATTTTCTTGCTTTTATATTCTGCTGAAATTCAAGTAAGGTTGTGTCCACAATTGCTACAGAATTTCGAATCTGAAAGAATTTTCTCTCCCCATTAAGGACAATGGATGAATTCTTTCTTTTTTTGCTGCAGCACCGGTGATGCCAGCGCCTGTTGCTGCTTCAGCTAATTCTGCACTCATTTTCTTATTCGCTGTTTCTGTCATCGTAGATTTGTTACACCTGTAACACAGTGACCTCCACAGACGTAACAGCCCCTTTGAATAGTAACCTTTTTAAAGTATGAAGAATGAAGTGATGTGCAAAGAACTGTAAACAAAGAGTTCGCAATTTCGATCATTCGGATTTTTGGAACTTTTCTGTTTTACGTTTTTGTAAAAAGTTCAGACATCAGTCTGAGGAGATGAAAAAAGTGAAAGGAACTGTACAATGGTATAATGCTCGAAAAGGATTCGGATTTATCCAAGGTGAAGATGGAAAAGATATTTTTGTTCACCGAACAGCTCTACCTATGGGATTATTCCTCGATGAGGGAGACCAGGTTGAATTCGATGTAGAAGAGTCAGACAGAGGACCAAGAGCAGCAAACGTACGGAAGTTGTAATTGAATCTAGATCGTGAAGGCGTAATCTATTTTTTTGTTTTATTTTTTATTATTTTTATACTTTTAACGCTGATTCTTTTTAAGATGTAAATTGTGTGTATGAAGGAAATTCTTCTTATATTGTATAAAGCATTATGTAGGCAAATACATACTGGTTACTTCATTCTCTACAACTATAGTTGGAAAGTGATTGAAGGAAATTCAGCACTCCATACAGGATGGCTGGAGCCACAATACTGCCAGTTTTCTCCCGGATAAAGCCAAAGATAAACCCCAAAACGAAGGTCTAAAACCCCTAACCAGTACGTACGCAATCCCTGAATGTGTAAAGAATTCTGTAATATCTGTAATGCAATACCTGCAGACTCACTGTTCTGTAGATAACAAGAAAGGTATATAACTATTCAACCACATAAATATAAAATCAAGAGGAGGTGAAAAAAATGAACAGAAAGCATATGATGTCCATTTCCGTAGTGAGCATAGCTATTGCAGGCTGTGTGATAGCAGTCGTTTCTGCTAGTGTTTCAGAATCGAGTACGCCCTTATACATGTACCGCATGGAGCAAATGAGTAATAAGATGAACTTTTTACCTACAGAAATGAACGATTTTGCTTACACTGCTGAAGAAGGGTACATACTGAGCTATGACATTTCTGGTTATGGTGCAGGAGGTGCAGTGCCAGCAGGGGACATATCCTGGGGTATACTTACGTGTAATACGTGCAACATATCATGCAGCGGATGCACATACGGCAACGAAAATTGCTGAAAAAAAACCTCTGGAACTACTACCTTAACCTTTCTTTTTTATTTTTCTACCTATCAATAAAGATGCCAATCGTTTAGTTATCTCAATTTGTTACACGTGTAACATAATTGTTGGAGTTTTTGAGGCAATAGAGGGTGTCTTGTTGTGCTCAGCCTTGTTCAATTCATATCTACAGTGGAAATTCTTTATAAAGGAAAAGCTATGAAGGGGGCTGTCTTGTTGCGTTCTTTTCTGTGAGTTAGAGAGGGTGGATGCTATTTCCTTAAGGCTATTGTCGAAACAAGCTAATTGGTTCACATTTTTCTCACTCTTTTTATACTTATAAATCTTCCGTGAAAAACCACGTTAATAGGTTTGCTTCATATCAGGATCAAAAAACTATTCTTCATCCAGATATTGATGAAGAATACAATTTCTTCAATAGACAGTCTACAATGCCATCAATTCCCTCTCTTTGATAATCTATAGATACCCTGCAAGGATATGCATGTGACTGCATCTGCTTTATATTGTGCGGATTTACTGGGAGGTTGTCTAGGTGCATTACTGGTAAGTACATTTCTAGTTCCGCTATTGGGAATCGTGGCAGTTTGTGCTCTGGTGGGTTTCTTGAATGCGTTGAGTGGATTAATCCCACTGAAGAAAACTTAAAGCCTTAATATACTCAGGGACTCGGTATTTAGGGATCTTTGATTTCTGTTGCTCTATAGGGGCGTATCTCTTAATTAGTTTCTCAAAATTCCCGCTAAAAGACTTGTCCCAGCGAATTCCTTTTAAACTGGGGTCATATTGTGCCCAATAAGCGATGTCCTCTCTTTCCTTGATACTTCCCTTAACACTTTTTTCTAGAGCAGCTTTTAGGTTTTTGAATGCTTTATTGTATTCTCTCTTGTATTCTTTAGTTTTCTCTTCACCTTTTTTCTTATCTCCGGAGATGAAGTGCTGATAGGCAAAATATTTTTTCCTATCTCCCAACGCAGAGTAATAGCAGGCAAGGTTGTAATGTGCTCGGTAGCTGATTTCTAAATCCTTTTTCTTGTTTTTGGAATTTTTTTCTATAATTTTCTTTTTCCTTAGCAAGTTTTCAGCTTCCTCTAGGTTTTCCATACTGACCAGCCTTATTGCATATTGAACAACTATTAAGGGTTCCTTCTGCTCCAGCCATTTCCTCAGTTCTTCTATCTCTTCTAGATAGTCCCTCTGTCTAATTCTCCGCAGTATGTCTCTTCGTTTCTCCTGCAATACTTCCATAGTTTTCTCAGTCGCGTTAAACAAATCCTGAGAAATTCGCTTTGCCTCGCTCCGATTTCCTGTATATAAGTAGATGGCAGCCAGTTGATACATTGTTCTGTACCACACATTGTCTGCATGAATCTTGCCTCCCTCATCTGATGTAATCTCTTTCACCCACTGCAGCCATTCCAAACTCTCTTCGTGCACTTCTGCAATTTCTCTCGCCCGCTGCAGCAGTCTCAGTGCTTCTTCGTATCCCTTTGGCTGTTCTACCACGTTAATAGCTTCAGTTCTTCCACCTTCATAGCTTCTTTTCCTCTCTTCCTCACGTGCAGCTTCTTCTATTTTTAGACGCCCGAGATTGAACAAAGCAAACCGATTACTTGGATCCCAATCCAATGCTTTTATATACATTCTCTGTGCTTCCTCTTTATCACCTTGCAGTTCATATTTAAGGCCTTCTTGGAAGAAAAAGTGACTCTGCCAGTTCTGGGTGCTCAATTTTGGGATTATCTTCCTGTTTTTTCCTCTTCTAGCCTCCTCATACTTGACCACTTGGACAAAAGACCAGGTTGCTGCGGGTCCAGTTAGGCAGTAGTAGGGCGTTGGATCCTTACTAATCGATTGTTTTTTCATCAAACCAAAATCATTCTGCCAAATTGTACAGCTACTAATAATTTCTCCTGTTTGATTATCCATCAGTTTCAGCGTTAGGCCAACACCGCGGTTTGCAGATTTCTGTAAACAGCCGCTCGCAGTGATCACTCTTTGGGGGAATACCCATTCAATCAAATCAGAAATAATTTTGATGTGTGGTGATATCGGTTTGATATCGGTCGGCATATTAAACTTGATAGGTCCCTCTACCAGAGACACTAGTGCACGATCTTTTTGGTTTATGGTTTGATTTAGCTCTTCTTCCACCTTCAATTCTAGCCCCTTTCCAATCTCAAGTTCTGTTGCTCCTTTTTCAAAACTTTTAATGTCAAGATAGGTTTTCTGTTTAAGGTAATCACATATCCAGGGACGAAATCGACGCCAAACCGCCAGTGGCACCAATATACCAATTACAAATAATAAAAATATTTCAGAAAGAGGTTTTATTGCACCGATAATCATTTCTATTTTCCCTGCCCTGTTAATACGACCCAATGCTTCCCGAGCATCAATGGAATATGGATCCATCTTCAATGCATTAATGTAGGCTTTGCGAGCCAGTTCGAGTTCACCGGCTTCTTCGTATGCTATACCCAACTTATAGAATTGTTCTGCATTATCATACATCTCCTCGGATATCTCATCCTCTTTATCGTATTCTTGCAGTCCTCCAGTACCAGCTACTAACCAAGATATTATGACAAAAGCTAGAATCGCAGCTCCAGAAAAATGCCATCCGTTCATGTTGACACCTTCTGAGGATCAAGTTCATTCACAAATCTTCTCAACCAAACATTTCTTGCCATTTTCATCACATCTTTGAAACTGATCCAGTAACCTCTCAACGATATTCAGGTACCCCGAGAAGTTATGTTCTATATAGAAACTAAGAGTATATAAATCTTTCTTTTAGAATGCAATGCCATAGATTTCGTTTATTAAAAAATAGATTTAGTCACTCTGGCAACAAAGAAACTGAAAAAATACAGTAGAAGCTGGATTCGGAAAACCTATAGTAGAAAACCTATATCTTGATCCACTAATTATCCATATGATTTTCAAATTCTTCCTTGCTTCACATCTTCTTTATCATGAGAAGTCAAAACCTACGTGTAAGGTGAGTTATATGAAGTATTGAGATGAAATGAAAGATAGAATAAATAAATATGAATAATGGCTATTTGCACTTTTCATGTTTGATGTTCTTGATAGTCTGGAAATCAATGATAGTCGGCTTTGGAATTGTTTTCTGGGCAAGGTTGAACTCTGCAATAATCATTCCTTCCCCTTGAATTTCTGAGACTTTGTTCCGATAATCAATTGGTCTTAGGCCTTCTTCTGCTAGTTCGTCGGCAGAATTATCGTCAATTATGCCGAAGATGCATGATTTCCCAAATTTGCCCCCCATTTCTGAAACATTGCTATGTAAAATGTATAGCGGATAGTTAGAGGGAATTGGTTCAGAAATTTTATGAAATCTTTCTGGATTTGGGTTGTAACTTATGATTATTAAGAAATCGAGGTTTTCTACCTGTGATAGGATATTAGGTAATTCGTATCTGAAGTCCTCACAAATAAGAATCATGATTTTTCCAGCAGGCGTATCGAAAAGAAATAATCGATCCCCTGGGATCATTCCCCTTCCACTTACAGGAGAGGATTCGCAATATTTTGACGGATGGATTTTTTGAATGTATCTTATCTTGTTGTTAAATATAATGGGACACACATTTTTTCTTTTTTTATAATAACTTCCTCCCACGACAATTAAGTTTCCGATTTTCTTCTTTATGATAATGTCTAGAGTTTCAGGGGTCATAGAATATTCTGGGAAACATACGATATCTAGATTCTCCCTTACCGCTAATTCGAGATATTTTAAGAACTTTTCTTTGATGAGATCAGAATTTTCTTGTTTTGGAGGAAATATCGGCATATTATTATGAAAATTTAAGTTGAAATGAAATTGAACTATTCCCACCCTCACCCATTTTTTTGAAGGAATCTTGAAATCAACATACTCGATATAAGTCTGTGATCTTCTCCAAGGTTCAGGCGACTCTTGAACTTCCTGAAAGATTCTTTCACTTATATAACCATTAAGGTACTTCATGTGCTCGAGTTTTGATAATAATCTATTTTCCTCCTTTTCTGGTATTTTTTCTAAGCCAAAGTCTCTAAACTCAGAAAGATCTGAAACAAAGCTCTTCAAGCATTTCAAAGATTGAATAGCCTTTATGAATCCTTCTTTTCTGAATATCTTCCTTGCTTCGTCTAGATTTTGGGTAGAAAAAGATTCAAGGTTAAGAGCTTTAGATAGTAATTCTATGCATATAAATTTGGCTTCAAAAATCTCATGATCAAATATTTCGCTTTCTTCTTCTAGTTTTCCCTTCAATTCAGTTATAGAGTTGTACACTTTCTGAGTCCTTTCCCGTAGTTTGAGCAGACTATTTGACCTAGTGCTTTTGCTAAAATCTTCGTCAATCATGATGAGGGTTAATATATCGTTATAAATTCTTGCATAGTCCTCCCTGCCACAAGCTTTGAATTTGCTGATGGCTTCTTCTAAACTTTTTCTTATATCTCCCCATGATTCCTCACGCCAAAGAAGAACTGCTTTCGTGGAAAGCATAAGGGCTTCTGCCCTCTTGTGATCAGAGAGCATCCTTTTCTTTTTGAAGATTTTTGAAGCCTTTTCAAAGGTCATAAGAGCTTCAAAATACTTCTTCTGGTTACAGTAAAGAATTCCAAGATTTCCTATTGCTCCTGCATATCCGGGATCTATTTCAAGCGCAATTTTATAGTGATCTTCCGCTTCTTCATATTTGCTTCTATCTTTAAGCAAATTAGCATAATTATTATGAGCCTCCGCATAATCTGGATTTAACTCTAGAGTTATCTTAAAATGTTCTTCCGCTTCTTCAAATTTCTCTGTATATGCAAGTACATTAGCATAATTATTATGAGCCTCCGCATAATCTGGATTTAACTCTAGAGCTATCTTAAAATGTTCTTCCGCTTCTTCAAATCTCTTCATATCAGAAAGTAAACCACCATAATTGTTATGGGTTATTGCATATCCGGGATCTATTTCAAGCGCAATTTTATAGTGGTTTTCGGCCTCAGTAAGTCTCTTCATATCGTTAAGCAAGATGGCATAATTGTTATGGGTTATTGCATATCCGGGATCTATTTCAAGCGCAATTTTATAGTGGTTTTCCGCTTCTTCATATCTTTTCGTTTCAAAAAGTAAACAAGCATAATAACTATGAACTTTTTCACAATCAGGATTTAACTCTAAAGTCTTCTTGAAATGTTCTTCTGCCTCATCAAACCTCTTCATTTCAGAAAGCAAAGAAGCATAATTACAGTGAGTCTTTGTGCTTTCGGGGTTTACTTTTAGAGATTCCTGAAAGTGACTTTCTGCCTCATCAAACCTCTTCATTTCAGAAAGCAAAGAAGCATAATTATTATGAGCAAAAACCAAATTCCATGTGATTTCCTCCTTTATTTCCTTTGATTTCACGATTTTTTCAGCAGCCTCAAAGCAACGTAGAGCCAATAGATTGCTTCCACTCTCTAAATTCTCAATTCCAATAAGATTCAGCCAATATGCAAGCTCATTCTCTTCTCCTTGTGATTCCTTTACTATTAGTTCTTTAGCCTGCTCTAACTTTTCTTCAACTAAAAGCTCTAAGAATCTTTCCACAACCTGTTCAATCTTCACAAGAAAAAAAATTCTTAATAGCTTAAAAGATTTACCCAACTCGACCTGTTGTCATGAGAATAGGGTGAAGTCCAAGTTCTCAAAAAATGCTAATCTCATCAGGGAATTAGAACAAGTCACTTCGTATAGTCTGTATTATGTGTGCTTGACCATACGTAAAAAGGCTGTTACTGAAAGCTCATTTCGCATTTTGCATACTATGTGAACTACTTATTATTCATTGAAAGATTAGATAAATAGATAGAAACTACAAGAATATCATAATAATTCTTATACGTTTATGAGGTAATGAGTAATGAGCGCCCTATCTTTGTTTTTATGATTCTAGTACTGTTCTCTCTACCATAAGGCTTTTATAGACAAGGGAGATATCCAGTGTGAATGAGTAATAGAAAACGTAAAAGAGTTTCCGATGAGCTCATGACCAAACTTTTGTTTGAATCTAGACACACGTGTAGTATCTGTAGATTAGAAGACAAGGATGTACAAGTACATCATATTGATGGAGATCCTACTAATAACAAAGAAGAAAATCTAATTGTTCTTTGTCTTAATTGCCATAGTAAGGTTTCAAGAACAGGCGGGCTAGGACGAGGATATTCAATTGAAGAGTTGAGGCTATATAAGAAAGAGTGGATAAACTACTGTAGGGCAGATACTTTTAAGGAGGTTAGTAAAATTGATGAGAATAGAATCTGCTTTGTACTCATGCCATTTAGAGAACCTTTTAACTCATATTATGAACAAATAATCACTAAGGCTATTGTTAATTCTGGTTTGTTGCCTCTGAGGTCGGATGAGATTTTTGGTACAAAATCCATTGTTGAAGATATATATTACTATATCAAAAAGTCTATAGTCGTTATAGCAGAATTAACCACTAAGAATCCGAATGTTCTATATGAGCTCGGACTGGCACATGCAATTGGTAAACCTGTAATACTGATAACACAAAACATAGATGATGTCCCTTTTGATTTAAAACATTTGAGATGTATCGTTTATAATACAATTTCACCAATATGGGCGAATGAACTTCAGGCCAATATTGAAAAGGCCATTCAAGCTACGATCGCAGATGTTGAGAATAAAAACCTATACCCCTCAATTGGTCTGAGCATTAAGGACATCAAAACCAATGTTCTTAAATCCTTGTCCAATTTGCTATTCGAAGAAGAAATTGAAGAGGTATTGCAATATTGGCGTGGGTATTTTCTGATGGATTTTCATGATTTTTCAGAAGCAATTAGTATGTTTGAGAGATATCTTAAAACTCACCCCAAGGATGACGTTACCATGTATCAGATCGCCTGCTGTCATGCCAAACTAAAGGACAAGGACAACATGATTCAATATCTAAAGAGCGCAATTAATCTGAACAAAGAGAACAAGAATGAAGCGATTCATGATGAAGATTTCAAGGAATATTGGGAAGATGAAGACTTTAAAGATCTTACTTGTTAGTCTATTTGTCTTTGGATAATTCCCATTCTTTTAGTACATTATTAGACCCATTATTTCTATTTTAAGATAAAAGTTCTTACTAAATACGATAATGCACAGAATGTCTGCTGAAATGTAAAACATCATAAGGTAAGATCATAAGATCTTACTTTCGGGCTCTCTTCTTCTAGTTATTCTGTGGTTTTTAGAAGCTAGAGAGTTTCTTATTCGCCAATATGCGAATTAAGGGAAGAAGGGTTACTTCTCTTAAGGTGAGTTATACGAAGTACGAAGTAATTGAATGATTAATTAAAACATATATTAATAGATATATGAATAATTTTTCCGCAATCTTTATAAATGGTGAGATTAAAATACATCTCAGAATGCCTGCGGTAGGCTGAGTTGTCAGAATCTGAAGAATTAAGAAGGAGAGTTATTTGATGACAAGAACTTCATTATTGCCCCCTCTGACTGCAGTTCAGATTGTCTGGGCGCGTACTGGATTGTTTTCTAAGGAAAAGCACTCTCCGTTTCCAGGACTTCTATCAGAAGGGGCTAAGAAAAACGCAGAAACAAAATCAGAAAAAGCACTGAAAATTCTAATAAATAGTGCAGGAGATAATCCCAAAGAGAAAGAGTATGTTGTCAGAGTGATGGCTGCTATGGATGCCAGTCTGCGCAGTATACACACAGCTTACAACGGTCGCAACCTCAATTTTGATGAGAACAAGAAACTACGAGAGGCCTACCTAGAAAATATAAATGAAAGCATGAGTTACGGATTCAAACTCAAAGATATCCTGAGAGGATTGCCAACTATTTCCCTGGGTGGTCTCGGAGGCTATATCCTTACTGAAACTCTCTTTTTTGAACCAATTGTAGAATGGTTCATAATCGTAGTATCTTTGTTGATAGGTTATTTTTCGGGTTGGGCAATCATAGTGTTTAAAGGTAGAAAGATGCAGAAGCTCTACATAAGACAGGAATATGAAAGGACAATCTATTTTTGCCGTTATGTCGAACAGGTTGCCGATATACTAGAATTCTTGTACGAAGAAGTACATCGGATACATGAAGAAGTTTTCGACAGCCCTTATTTTGAAGAAGAAGAGTACAAAGCTTCCGCAAAAAAAGAAGCCGAAAGTGAGATTATTAAAAAAATGCTTAAAGGAATGCTGCCAAAATCTTGTGAATACGTTCATGGACATTTACAAAATGGAAAAATAACATCTGAATTATGGCCTATCTGTGAGACTGGGAGAACCAAGATCATAGAAAAACATTGTGAACAATGTAATGACCAGAAGAGAAAGAGAAACGTTCCTGAACTAAGTAAAGATTGGAGCCATCTGTATTGATCGAGATTTACATATATCCCCAATTATTATGTGTTTCCGATAGATTGTTTACTATCTATAGCAGTTTTTTCAATATTGCTACCTCTGCAAGTATCTCTATTTCGCATATTCCATATTATCTGGTCACATCTTTCCAAGGTCTCTTAGACTGACATGGTTTGAGAATCCAATAATAACGTGATCCAGAACTTCAATATCAACTACTTCACCACACATGTAGAGTTCCCTCGTTAGTAGAAGATCCTGTTTAGATGGAGTAGGATCACCCGATGGGTGATTATGCACTAAAATAATGGATGTAGCACCTTCGGCAATAGCTGGCCGGAAGACATCCCTTGGGTGGACTAGAGCTGTATCCAAGGAACCCAATGAAATCCTTTGATGACGGATTAACCTGTTCTTCCCATCTAAAAGGAGAACTCTGAATTCCTCCTGCTTCAAATATTTCATATGTGCAGCCACTAGCTTTACCACATCCTTTGCAGAGGCAATTACTGGATGCATCTCTTTGCAGTACGAATTAATTCTTTTCATCAGCTCAAAGGCAGCTTTGATTTTGCAGGCTTTCACGAATCCGATACCTTCCACTTGGGTAAGCTGGTGGATGGTGGCGGTAAACACATCTACCAGATTCGCATCAAAGGTTTCTAGCAGGCCAGCAGCAATCTCAGCTGCTTTACGTCTGTTGCACCCTGGAGAAATCAACAGAATTAGAAGTTCATAGATTGACAGATGTTCAGCTCCATATTTGGCTAGACGCTCACTGGGACTTTCAGGCTCTGGATCTTCTGGACTGGACATACTATCCCCTCAATGATAACATCTTTAATCCTCTTTACAGCTAGAATTGTGGACAATGTGCCTCGTATAACGCTCTCCTATGGTCAATCTGTAAATGAACGTACTGTAAGGTGCTCTCTAAACTTCTGTGCCCCAGTTGTTCTTTTACTTCAATGATGGAAGCTCCATGAGCAATCATGTTTGTAGCTAGAGTATGTCTCAGCACATGAGGAGTTACATTCTTTTTGATCCCTGCCAGCCTACCATACTTTTTGACAAGAGTATAGACCTGATTTCTGGAAATTCGTCTTCCTTGTCGTGATAGGAATACTGCTTGCTTATCAGAGTCAGATAGTGATTCAAAGTACTCCTCAAAGGCTTTAACACATTTTTCTGATACTACAACCTTCCGATCACGGTACGTTTTGGTATCCCTCACAGTAATTTCCTGATTCTCCAGGTGGAGATCGTCAAAATCAAGGTTGCATAATTCACTGACTCTCATACCACTGTAAAGTAAAGCCATAACAATGGCTCGATCCCGTAAATTAGGAACCACTTTCACTAGATTTTGAGCTTCTTCCACCGTTAAAAAGATGGGCTGTCTTTTATGGGTTTTGGGCGGTGTTAACTTGATTTTCTTTCCCAAAAACTGAAAATAATGGTTCAACGCATACACATAATTAGCAATGGTAGAATTGGCATAACGCTGTCCCTGTAAGTACTGGTAGTATTCCATAGCCTCAGCTTCACCAGGATCACCAGTGTCGGCCCATCTTACAGATTTTCTCACCGAGTAAAAGTAGTTTCTGGCAACTCTGGGAGATATTCCTTTCTGTGTTATCAGATAGGTCTCAAAAGCTCCTAATTGGGGGAAATTAGATTCCTGCTTTTCAGCATTCAGCCTAAAGGCTGTTTGTCTATTTATCTTTTCGATCTCGAAGAGATCAGTATCCTTAAATACCCTCTCACCAATTACTGTATTGGTGGAGGTGATTTCTTTGCTTAGCATCTGAATCACCTTCACTCCCAGCGGAGGTGAGTTTCACGGCTTCCTCTGCTGGGTTATGAATTTATTTTCCTGTTGGCAGGTTAGACTACCTACATTGACTTTTAAACTGTCATATATAAATATAATCCGAGAGAGCACTGGAAAAATATTATCGAATTGCACGTAAAAAAGAAAAAAAATATAAAAAAGTAAATACTTCTACTAGGATCGAAACTTTTGCTTAATAGTTCGGAACATGCTTCCTGTACAGATCTCCGTACATCCCCTTAGCCACATGCACATATCGCAACGTGCTCTTGATGTCTTTATGTCCTAAGTGCTGCTGGACTACTACTACATCACAATCACTTGCAATCAGGTTCGTAGCAGCAGTATGTCTTAACATGTGGGGACCAACCTTCGTTTTCACTTTGCCATTCTCCTTGTACGTCCGCAGATCCGCCATTATAGCGTACTTCTTCACCAATCGACTCACCTGATTCCTTGAGATTCTCATCTTCTTCCGAGAAAAAAATAAGGGCTTTTCCGTATCATCTCTGGTCTCTAAGTAACGTTCTATCGCTCTGATACACTTTTCTGTTACTGCTACTGTCCTATCTATTCTGTTCTTGGTGTTTCTGACCGTGATGGTGAACTCCTCAAAATCAATGTCTTCTCTGTCCAGATTACAGACCTCACTCACTCGTAGACCACCATACAGCATCACCAGCACCATAGCGTAATCCCTGTAGTTGTCAATCTTGTACACCAGGCTCTTGGCTTCCATGAATGTCAGATAATCCACCTGCTTCACTCTCTGCTTCGGAGGCTTCAGATCCAACTCCTTACCAATGAAGTTGTAGTAATGCTTCAGTGCAAAGAGAATATTTCCAACAGTAGAAGCCTTCTTTCTCTCCTTTAACAGCGCATCGTAGTATTTCACCGCATCTTTCTTCTCTGGGTTCAATGTATCCGTCCATCTCAAAAATTTTCTTACAGAGTAGCAATAGTTCCTTGCTACTCCCTCAGATATCCTCTTCTCAACTCTCAAATACAGAGAGAAGTCTTCCAATATATCGTCTAATGCCGATATCATATTACCACCCTTGTTTTATAGTTTCGACAACCAACCTTGCAGAAATAGTAAACAAGTTTCGAACTTGTTGCATCCCAGCCTCTTAGAAATCCTGAAAAAGAAGTAACATTCTTCCTCTGTTCACTGGATAACACTGTATTTTGTGCGAAAGTGAGAACCTTCAAAGCTCTCTTCCAATTGAACAAGGGTAACATTCTTGTTATTAGTCGGTTTTTTATGTAAGGGTTCACGTTACGCAGCAAAACAACAGGAAACATTCCAAGTATATTGTTTTGAATTAAGAAAAAGGTGAAAAAATGCATTTATTTCCTATTAAAAGAGAAAATAAAGAAAAAAAAGGAAATTCCGAAGGCTCTCTGTCAGCTTGAGCCTGGTTACCTTTATGCCATTGGAATACCGCCGGTGGAAGCCACACAGGTGGAGTCCATGTAGTCCTCAACTCTGGGGTTCATTTTATCACCTCCATTTATTTCGTTCTGTCAACCTTTTCTGGCCAGCAACAACTGTGGCCAAGGTGTACGAGCATCTCCCTAGAGACTCATTTGAATACGTGTTGGGTGAATTAACCTTCGAAGGCTTGGTCTGTGTTCAGCGACTCATAGCGCAGTAGTCACTGTTACCGTCTCTAGCAGTTACTTCTGGCAATAGTAAGGAGAGAATGACTTAAGTAATTTACGTGTACAGAAAAGTCAATTTTTTAGAATGGATAGGACACTTTTGTATTACGTGAGAGACAAAAAATGTCTTGGATTGGCCCTGAGTACAAACAGAAAGAAATGGCACTATCTTTAAAAGGGGGACAAAGTATTACAGAGAAGGTAGAAATAATTCTGTTGAGAGATTATATACACAACCTGCACAAAAGAATCTTTTCTCGACATTCTTAGGAAAGCCCAAGATTACCAGATCTTTACCCTCCAGGGGAGTCGGATTGAGCCAAAAATAGACAGGATCATAATCCCAGAAATGCTTACACAATCTGACCTTGACCGGGATACCAGCCAACACAAAAGAGCAGCTATCACAGCAAAAGAGACTGTTCGAGAGATTTCTCTCAAAAGGCAGCCAAATATCTGATTTTGTATAGACTTTAAGGTCTGGAGTTCTCTGTGCAATTTCACCTCCTGCAGACCCATATAATGAGCAAAGTTCTCAAGAAAGCCCCTCCTTAAATCAACAGTTCATCTTCAAGTTTTTCTTTGACCCTCTCTCTATATACATGGTACGGATACTCCAGAGTTTGCCTATCAAAGTCAAAGTATTTTAATTCAGGGGGCTGAGAAAAAAGAGACTCTCTATCAGGAATAGAGCGAAGTTGATACAGTTCTTTCTCTGTAATCTCATCTATTTTATCCAGCTTGCTCATTAACCCTGTCAAGAATTGAGGATGAGATGCAAAGCCCACATATCCCCAGTCCTCACAGAGGACATACTCTTTTGCGACCCGTGATCCTTTGGCAAAATTGTGAAGTATTCTCTGGGTCACATTTGTGTCTTCAGTTTTCACAAATAAATTGAAATCGACACATTGATCGTATGGAAATGGGAATATCAAATATACCTTTTCTATTAATCCATTCCTTATCATCTTTTTGTGAGAATACTTTACTTGATGGTATGTCCAGGGTTTATTTAATTTCTTTTCTGCTCTGAGTATTTCAATTAGCTTTCCATCTTTGTACCCTCTCTTCAGGTACGGGAGTATGCTGATATCGCACTCACTCCAGTTGGTGTCATGACACCCAAAAGAGAGATCAGAAATATCACAAGGGTCTAACAGGTTATCTAACGATGGATTTATATCTCCAGAGAAGTTAGGATTCTCTATTACCATTTTGTTGGAGTAAGCACGGATAATGTAGTCTGTAATGATGTTATTATCTTTGAGCAACTGTAGAAGAGATACCATTGCTGCATTATCTGAAGAGAAGTATTTCGCATTCAAAAGCTCCTTATGAGAGGATAATACAGGGTATACTATCCTGAGAGGCTCAATCAACTTCAGATATTCAATAACTGTTTTGTAGCTTTGATTGAATTCTATAATGCAGATCAACACGCAGAAGGGATTCTTACACAATTTGCCGTAATTGACATCATAAAAGGGTCCTAATACCATGTCCTGTTCTTTGAACTGTTCAAGCTTTTTTATGACACTGCTCACTCGCCTGTATTGTGTGCGGTTCACCAGTTCCTGCATGGACATCTCTGGGGATTTCCCTAGTATAGTTAAGAGTTCCTTTTCCCTTTCGGTCAATTGGATCTTTTCCATGGCACCTGTTGACGTTGGAGAGGTTTATAAACCTTTGCAGGGAGAGCCATCTATCAGTGTCAACCTGTTACACGTGTAACACTTCAAATCATCATAAACAATGTCATAGATAGTTCTCTGTTCTTTTTTAGGTTCGAGTTCCTGGTCTTTTGCTCATTCGATAGATTTGAACCCCCAGGAAAAGTAAAGCCAACAAAAAAACTGAAGACACTACTAAACTTGTAAGTGTCAAAGGGGGAGGTTGCCGTGCAGAATGAACTATAGCAGATTCTGGTAAGAGAATGTACGCTTTTTCATAATCCACGATGTACTCTGCACACTCACACTCACTGCATCTCTCTTCCCATACAGGGTTGACCAGCATCACCACGCGACCTTTATAGAACTCTGGGGGATTCCACAAATACCACGTACACTGAAAAGAACAGTCGCGCATGGGCCAGGGACCACTACACGGGTAATCAAAAGAGGGTGCCACAAAACCGCAGATCAAATTTTCGTCATAACTCCTGCTGAAACTATTTTCTGATATAATTTCATTCGTTCGACAAGGAAATGGACTCATAATCAGGATGAGAAAGATTACAACGTGTCTTTTGAACATGATTAACTCCATAGCTCTTTTGTCTTCAGAACTTATAAATTTTTGCTTTATTCTTAATACAGAATGGATTCAATTTTCTGTTCACTTTCTTGAGGGCTTGAATAGTGGTTTTTACCATCAGAAACAAAAAAGACAATGTTACACGTGTAACAAAGTCAGATAGCCGCCAACAATGACAACCAATAAACCTTATAAAGTTGAAAACAAACTACTTATCAACCGTATCGTCGAAGGTGTAACTCGAACAAAAAAGGGATACTATGAATATCTACGCTCTCTCGTCACTATTGGCCTCATATGTATTTTTTGTCGTAGGTATTTTTATCTATCAAAAAGATGCCAAAAACGAATTGAACAGAATCTACATGTTAACTTGTGCACTGCTTGGTTATCTTGCATTTCTAGAATATTGCCTTCGTGAAGCACCTGATGCTGAAGCTGCACATTTCATATTCAAAGTGGGTTCTCTCTGGCCTTTTGGAATAGCACTTTACATGCACTTTGTCCTTATTTTTACAAAGAAAAGAGTGCTCCAGCGTAAGCTGACCTATTTTTTGCTCTATGTACCTGCACTCATCTTTGCTGTGTTAGAATTGACCACCAACACCCTTACAGGAGAACCTGTAAAAGAATACTGGGGCTGGACCTACAGTGTCCCTGAGAATGCATTGATATACAATATAAACGCTCTCTGGTTCTTTTTTCTGACAATCTTGCCCATTATTTTGTGTTTTTCGTATTTTTACAGAGCAGAAAATACTATTGAAAAACGACGAGCCGCATTCGTATTCATCAGTGCGCTGATTCCAGCAGTGGTGGGACTTGCGACTGAAGGAGTCTCCCCTGCAACAGGTGCCAGAGTTCCAGAAATGACCCTTGTTGCATCAACATTTGAAGTTGTCATCATTGCGTACGGAATCCACAAATACAATATTTTTGCATTAACTCCTGCTGTAGCAGCAGATGATATTGTCAGCGCTATGTCCAATGTACTCTTTCTGGTACGAAAGGATGGATGTATATCGCTGGCTAACCAGAGTGCACTAACCTTGCTTGGATACAATGAGTCTGAATTGATGGGGCACCCATTGAAAAGTATTTTTGCAGAACACGAATGGGAAAACATCCAGAAGGGATTCGATCTGGCCCACTTCCCTATCAGCAGAGAAACTACTGTCAAAACAAAAGATGGGAGAATGATCCCTGTTTTTTTGTCAATTTCTGTAGTTCGGGACGAAGACGGGAGCAGCCTGGGTATACTGTGTGTTGGTCATGATTTGACAGACCACAGAAAGGCTGAAGAAGCACGAAAAAAGGATGTACTGCTCAAAGAGATTCACCACAGAGTTAAAAACAATATGCAGATCATATCCAGTTTACTTAGTCTTCAGGCTAGATACATTACAGATGAAAAGTACAAAGAGATGTTTGAAGAGAGTCAAAACCGCATAAGATCCATGGCTTCAATCCACGAAAAGTTATACCAATCTGGAGATTTGGAAAGTATCAACTTTCGTGAGTATATTATCGAAATGGTTAACAGGTTAGTCCGATCTTATGGTCAAGACATTGTATTGAGAATTGATGTGGATGACATAGTTCTAGGAGTTGATACTGCTGTACCGTGCGGGTTAGTCTTTAATGAATTGGTTACCAACGCGTTGAAGCATGCCTTTCCTCGTAGGAAGGGCGAGGTCAAAGTGGGTCTTCATGCTGGTGAAGGTACTATTGAGTTAGTAGTAGCAGATGATGGAGTAGGCATACCAGATGATGTAGATTTCAGAAATACAGAGACACTGGGGTTGCGGTTAGTCACTATTCTGGCAGAAGACCAGCTCAATGGTGAAATCAGGCTAACGAGGGATAAGGGGACTAAATTTTGTATCACCTTCAAGAATGAATAGGTGGAAAGTATGGTTTCCATTTGTAGGTATTAACTGCATACCGTGGTAAGACGGGGAGGCTCTGACATGTTGTATGACCTTCTGGGGAAATTGTGCTACCAAGATTGAAGGTTGCATCATGAGGGTTGAAAAGACTTACAAACTCCAGGAGCAATTATCCGACAGTAAATTGGCAATCTGTGTTATAAACATGATCCATCAAGTTTTTCTTTGATTTTTTCTCTATACACCTGGTATGGGTACTTCAATGTTTGTTCATCAACTTCAAAGTATTTTAATTCGAGAGATCGAATAGAAAAGTACTCATTATCGGGAATAGAGCGAAGCTGATACAATTCTTTTTCTTTAATCTCATCTATTTTATCTAGTTTGTTCATTAACCCCGTCAAGAATTGAGGATGTGATGTGAAGCCAATAAATCCCCAGTCTCCACAGAGGACGTATTCTCTGTACATCCGTGACCCTTTGGCAAAGTTGTGAAGTATTCTCTGGGTTAAAGCTTTGTCTTTAATTTTCAAGAATAAGTTGAAATCGGCACAGTGATCGAACTTATAGGGGAATATTATATATATCTTTTTTATCAATCCATTTTTTAACATTTTATCACGTGAATAATTTATTTGTGCATATTTCCAGGTTTTATTTAATTTTTTTTCTGCTCTTAATATTTCAATTAACTTTCCACTTTTGTATCCTTCCTCCAAGTAAGGGAGAACTGCAGTATCACATGCATTCCAGTTTGTGTCATGACGTCCAGAAGAGAGATCAGGAATATCACAGGGACCCAACAGGTTATCCAATGGGGGGTTGAAATCTCCAAAGAAATTGGGATTCTCTACCACTCTTTTGTGACTAAGGACATGGGCAGTATAGTTTGTAATGATGGTGTTGTCTTTGAGCAATTGGAGGAGGTCAATGGTTTCTGCAGTATCTGAAGAGAGGAATATCACGTTCAAGAGTTCCTCACGGGGAGATAATACAGGATATACTGCTTTGAGAGGCTCAATCAGCTTCAGATATTCAATGACTGTTTCGTAACTTCGGCTGAATTCTATAATGCAGTACAATGCATGGATAGGGTTTTTACATAATTTGCAGTAATCAATCTCATAGAAGGGGCCACATACCAAGTGTTGGTCTTTGAATTGTTCAATTTTTTTTATGACAGTGGATACCCACTTGTAGGAGGTGTGGTTAACCAGGTCCTTCAGGGACATCTCAGGGCATTTACCGAGGACAGTGAGCAGCTCCTTTTCACTTTCGGTCAAGTGTATCTTCCCCATGTACTTGTTAAGGTTTGAGAAATTTATAAACTTTTGTGAAGAACAACAATGAGAATCTGGTAATATAGCCTTTTTTGCCCCCCAATTGGCAGTCTAGACTACCTACATTGACTTTAAACTCGCTCTATATAAATGCAATCCGAGAGAACACGAGAAAAATAATATTAGATTGTGTATGTAAAAATAGATGTTTTCAAAAAAGTAGATACTGACCATTCTTGGCATGGACTAGAGAATTCAAAGTTCGTCTTTTGTATCAAATCCTTCCATTCCCAATACTTTCTCAACAAACTCCTTCGGGGATTTGAAATTCACGAATTCTCATTTTCATTTGTGTAAGCCTTCTATTAGTGGTAACAAAATAATCGCATTCAGTTTCGAAATAAGCATAAATATGGGTTAAATCGTCAATATTAGTAACTAAATCAGCATATTGTTTCTTATATCTCTTAAATTGTCCTTTTTGAACCACAATAATGTCTGGAAGAGACTATATATAAAAAAATAGAAATCCTGCCAGGTTTTTTAAATTTCTTGATTTCAAATTCTTTGATATTTCATTAAAAGTGTGAAAAGAGATAACTGGTGTGAACAAAGAATGTTCAGCAGCTCTCAAAATGATCTCACAATTGCTTATATTCTCTTCAACAAATATCAAGAAAATATTTGCATCAAGATAACCATTCATTCTCCCCAAATCTCCTGATAAACTTCTCTTCTTGCCTTTTTTATAGAATCCAGCAATTCCTGATGAGTAAATTTAGGTTCTTTTCTGCCTTTTTTATACTCATAGATTTTTCTTTTTGAAATTTCTCCAGGCTCTTACCGAAGAGAGAAAGTGGAAGAAAAGGTGGAGTTAATCAATCTTCAGTTGATCAAAACCTGTTAGTCAGTGCGCATTCCTGCCAAATCAAAGAACATGGTTCTTAGAGGGTCACTGTACTGTTATCCGCTAATGCTCTATCCATTTTCCAGGCAGCACTCGCATAGCATAAAGATAACGTCACTGGAGTGTCCACTTCTTGGGGTTTCTTAACTTTGTTACACGTGTAACATTGGTGATCATTGCAGTTGATAGTGAGAGATTAAAAGGTCAGTGAATGACTGCTCGAATTACGCATCTTCGTATTCTGTGTTAATGGGGTCGAAATCGTCTAAATCATCTAAATCTAGGTCAAAATCATCAAAGTCATCGAGATCGAAGTCATCAAAATCGAAGTCAAGGTCAAAATCATCATAACCAAACTCGTCGGATTGTGGGTCAAACTGCAGTTCCTCTTTTAACTGCTCATAAACATTGTATACGATTGGACACACAGAACAGTTTCGGACCGCACTGATGAGCCTCTGCGTGAAGTCTTCCTTGTGTAAATAAGGGTATGATTTGCAGCTTTTGGGGCGATAATTCTTTAGTTGACATTTATTATCTACAAGAAACTGACATGGAAGTTTATCAAAGGTATATTCCCTTTCAAATTCATCCATCACCAGGTACTGTTCTGTAAATTGGTCAACAGAGAGTCCTAACACTTGAGATGCCATTTCAATATCTTCTTCATCTAAAACGGGCAGTAATTCCTTACAGCAGTTACGACAGGTTTTACAATCTATTTCTGACGATATTTGCTTGTACAATCGGTGCACAATCGCATCTATTTCCTTTGAAGAGGTATCACACATCTTTAGAAATGTTCGAAATTTCCAGTTTTCGTCTTCTTTTTCTTTTCCTAATTTCTTGATTTCGGCAGGATCTGTTTCCATATGATCACCTGTATCTTTTACGTGAGAGCCTTTTTATTCTCTTTTTTTGGTACATGAGTATTGTATTGTGCAGTGGGTGGTCAGGCTTGATTCTCAAGTGGGTCAACGAAGCGACAAACACGTTACCCTTCTCCTCAAGGATGGTGCAAATTATTCCTCCTGTATCTCCTGAATCAAATACTTTGGTTATCTGCAGTTCTGTCTGTGGATTGACCTTTACTCCATGCTTGCGGAGAGTTTTGCATAACCCTTCTAAGGGATAAGCAGGGATTGGCAGATGTTTTTCCATTTCTTTGATGAGGTTCATTTTTTCTCTCCTCCATGACGGTTGCTGTTCAGATTTGGGTACTCGATTATGTCTTTACTGTATGCGAGCTCTTCTCTTTCACTCTTGCTGCACTTTTTTGTTGTTCGTGTGAACATAGGCAGTTACCTTATAAATTTTTCAGGTTGTGGAGGTTGTCAAACCCTTGAAGGATAATGGTGTTACACGTGTAACATCAGGCAAATTTATCTCTTTTGTTTGTATATCGCTTACAAAAAGAAATTCATGAGCTCAGAGAGGTTCACTGACTCATCAGTTGTCCTCCTGTGGCTGTGTTATTCCTGCTCTGCCATGATGTTGACTCCTCCACCATTTGCCATGCAACAGCTTACACAAACTCTGCTGCCCTGCGGTTATCAGGGGGCAGCATGATAAAGAGCATTGCAATGGTGATCACCACCAGCAAGCTGCACAAGTATAAGGGCATCCTCAGCCCTACAGCACCTCCAAGTGCCGATGCCAGAAGAGGTCCGAAGATCATGCCAATGTTGCTGGCAGAATTTGCTGCACCGCTGGCAGTTCCCCACTGTTCTTCTCTTACCAGATCGCCGATAATGCTGTAGGCCACTGTAGTGTAGGGGGCAGCTCCTATACCTATCAGCATGTATGCGCCAAGGAACATTGAAGAGTTCACTGACGATCCCAACAAAAAGATACCTGCTGCATAGATGATGAAGGGGTATATCAGAAGCTTTTTCCTTCCGTGTCGATCAGAAAGTGTTCCCACTGTAAATTGAGAGATGGTGAGAACGATGCCCACACACATACTGACTATTCCTAAAAACACGTAACTCATGCCGAGTCCCTCAATAGCAAAGAGCGGCACAATGATGGTCATCACGCTGCTGACACAATACAACACAACGAACATTGCAAGGAGTACTGTAAAGGGCCTATTTATAATGAGGTCTCTGGTGGGAACTTTCATTTTCTCCATAGTGAAGCCTTTTCCCAGATCTCTGACTACTACTAAGAGGAAAACAGCAGCAAGCAGGGGGAAGATGGCTGCAGCGTGAAAGAGGAGATCAAACCCTCCTGTCTGTTCTCTCATGATACCTCCTATGAGAGGTCCTAGCATGCCAGCTACGGTAAAAGAAACTCCATAAATGGCCATGGCACGTCCCCGATTTTCTTCTGTGCTCTTATCCATCACGTAGGCACGCGAAATCGGGAAGATAAAGGCGTGAGCAGCTGCATGTAGTGCTCTCAGCAGGAGGAGTTCTCCTCTGGTGTCAGCGAGGGAATAGGAGAAAATAGTAACACTCAGAATGAAAAGAGAAAAAATCATAATGTTTCTCCCCATTCGATCCGACATGTATCCGGCTGGAATGGAAATAAGGGCGTTAACCACATAGAAGACGGTAAAGAAGATTCCAATTTCTGCCACAGGTATGCCACTTTCGCTGAAGAAATTGGGAATGAACACTATGTAGATTGATTCACCAAACATGGCCAGTGCAACTGCAATGCAGAAGAGTATTATAGTTATGTCGACTCCAACCATTTGTCTCGCTTTCTTTTCTGGTGTCACAAGCGTACCTCCCTTTTGTTCCTGGTTCTTAGTATGTACTTTACTGCAGTGACAGCTCCACCAATAACTCCAGGAGTATCGCATGATTCTATCTGGCTAGATGTCAAAATAAGACACGCAAAGACCACATACTTTATCGTACCTTTTGTACCTTTCATGTTATTCTCCTCCTTTTTTTGATCTGATAGAAAATGAGTGTCACTATCACAATAACAGCTGGAAAAATCGATTTTTCGACAACTGTCACAGAGATGTCATTAGAATACACAGTGTAGATCTTCCCAAATTGATCCTCAAATTCTACCTGCGTTCCCTTCAAGGTGAAATCTCCTGGTTCTGAGGATTTTACAGTATAGGTTAGTACAATTTCTTTTTTTCCCTCAAGGGCTTGAACATACCAGGTAGAGTCCCCCTCTACAATTTCAAACCCTTCAGGAATGTTGTCTTGTATTGTAACATGTGCAGCTTCTGCAGAACTTGTATTCTCAACTGTTATTACTATGTCAATCTGCTCATTTACTGCAACGTGATGAGAAGAAATTTCTTTTAAAGCCTGGAGTCGGGGCAATTCAGTTCCCAGATACCTCTCTATCTTGAATCTTACCTGTACATTGGATAGTTCTACACCAGGTTCTACAGCAAGAGTGAGAGTGTTCTTGTCAATTGAAAGCGAAGGAGGTTCAACTCTCACGATTTCCACGTCTTCTGGAAGGGTTATTGTGATAAATAACGGAGCCAGAGGGGCAATGTGATGAATTCCAAATACGAGCTGAAAGTCGATCTCACGTTCAGCAAAGAAGTCTTCAGGGGTTGGATAGAATTTCGTGAAGTAATCGTAATACGTTGCCTCCAAAATATATACTCTCCCTTTGTGGTCCTCGTGAAGCGTTATTTCCACTTCATTCCAGTTGTACATCACTTTATTTGCGTAATCAGAAAAGAACCCATATTCAGCAACTTCATCGAACCAGTAATC